>Ga0114922_10000002_pt1 | contig 273649 bp, 222 predicted proteins | sample AartaG_FD_100975 | JGI IMG/M metagenome (GOLD analysis project Ga0114922, IMG submission 100975) | Deep subsurface microbial communities from Aarhus Bay to uncover new lineages of life (NeLLi) - Aarhus_00045 metaG | ecosystem: Environmental > Aquatic > Marine > Oceanic > Sediment | place...
AAAGCAGCGTGGGAACGGAGATCGGCCGATGCATCTTTTGACGTATTCCTCACCCCGACGTCCTACGGCTTTCCAGACTCGCGTGCCCTAACGGACATACTGAACTCTATTATACCAGAATTGACTGGATAAGCAAGAGCCCCACTACCGAAATGTCGGCCTGCCTGGAGCCTGCCCGCTACAACCCTGGCAGCGGCAGGAAGCTGCTCCGAAGCCTCGGCCAAGGAGGGCGAACTCGAACGAAGGGAACCTCAACCGGCCCCGCCCTCCGCAGAACCCTCCCTCCGGGGCATCTCCGCCGCGTCGCCCTTCGGCCGCCGGACCGTCCACTCGATCGTCCGCGCATCCTTCCTCGGCCTGAAAGAGCCGTACAGCGAGCTGGCACACTCGCTCACCTCACCGAGCCGGTCGCCCGGCTGGATGCCGGCATTCGCCGCGGGCTTGCCGGGGTCCACCTCGAAGATCCGGACGCCACCGCCGCCGCTTGCCTTCACGCCCAGCACTCTGCAAATCCTCATGTGAGGGCACCCGCCGCGCCCCGACCAGCCCGCAGGGAACTCGGAGCTGGGAGGAATGTCGATATTGACAGTCACATGGTCGTATTCGCCTGGGTCTTCCTGAGCGGCGGACCCCGCGAATCGGCCTTCCCTGGGCGGACCCATCAACACAATCGGCCGCTCCCACGGACTAGTCGCCGGCGCCAAGCGGAGCGTTATCCCATAGCAGACGATCACGGCCGCCAGTATCACGAGCAGGATAATCAGTCTCCCCATAATCACTTCCCTCGAGTGGTAGTCCAAGAAGATTGCATCATCGATAATTGTACCACCGATGGCGGACGAGGGAAACACCCGCGGGAAAACAGCAGCCTCCCTCCCGCCCGCGCCGCCCTCCCGTAGGGCCGGCGATTGCTTGCCCTGCGTAGCCTCTGCTTCACGATCCTGCGTAGCGTTCCGCAGAGAAGGCTTGGCGAGGCAGGACCTCCTCCCCCCGTGTAATCCCTGTTCGGCAGGAGCTTGTCTCCTGCGGTACGTGTCACCCGCCCGTGAGACAGCCGTGACACCGCCCGAGGGACGCCTCTGGCGGGGCCCAAGGCCGCCGCCCCATTGGTCTCCCCTTGGGTTGCGGCAGAGGTCAACACACATCCCGCGTCGAAGACGCTCGACGCATCAGTCTTCGGACTTCACGGGGCGCCATAGACGGCCACGCAAACCTTGTCTGGTGTCGTTTCTGTGGCCGCACTCTGGTAGACGGCAGCGAACCGACACTCCCGATGCGCACAGAGAGATACTGCCGGGGAGCCCGGCCGGAGCGGAAGGAGGCCACCATGGCCAGCAAGAGTTTGTATGTCGGCAACTTGAGCTACTCTACGACGGAGAGCTCACTCCGGGAGTTGTTCGCGGAGTTCGAGCCTACGGAGGTCCGGCTGATCGGGGACAAGGGCTTCGGCTTTGTCGACATCCCGGAAGACAGGATGGACGATGCTATCGCGGCTCTGAACGGGCGGGATGTAGACGGGCGCGCCCTCACCGTGAACGAAGCTCGCCCACGACGCGACCGCTCTGGCGGCGGGGGAGGGCGCTGGTAAGCCGTGCCCGATAGAGAGATCATCTGTCAGTGGTGTGATCAGCCCTTCGTTTACTCCGAGGCCGATCAGGCTAGAGACGAGCAAGGTGGTTTCCCGGCGCCCCGCTCCTGTGCGGATTGCCTGCGGCAACGCCAGGCTGCCGACGCTGCGAAACGCGCTGCGCGGCGTCCCCGCAGGAGGCGTCCCCGCCGTTAGGGCAGAGCGAGGCATCCACCCTGTGCAATCGGCCGCCGCGGTCAAGCCTGAGTGTGACCGGAGTTTCCCTTCTGCAGAGCATTGCACCTGTCAGACGGGAACGAGCCCCATACAGTGCGTGTCGTAAGTGGCGCTCGCGAGGCAGTCTGAGTGGCGCCGTATGTGCCTATACAGGCCCACGGGGATCAGATCGGTCGAGAAAGCTTGACGGATCCTGCGTAGCATTGGTGCTGAAGTGTGGAATCTATGCGTTAGACCACCAACAGCTCAATCAGGCGCTGAGGGCCCGGCGAATCCGGGCCCTCAGCGCGTCTCCAGGGGTCTGGACTCACGCGCGTCGGGCTTCTGGTCGGAGTTGTCGTTGTCAACCGGCCGTAAGGCCGGTGTCCCCCCGAAAAACACTATCCGCACATGCGGCGCAGTACTCTAGCATACTACTAGCGCCTTGGGCCCCGCCTAGTCGAGTTGTGAGCTGCCGGTGTCACCGCGGCGCTCGGCAGCGCGGAGCCGCGGAGGGGCACGGGCCTCGCGCAGAATATCGCGGCTGCTGGGCTGTCAGGCTGCGCGTCGCTGGTAGCGCTTGTGGTGAAGTCCTCCCACAACGGGAATGGTTATCAGTTCTCCGTTCCCCGCACCCGCGTTGACCTCAGGCGGGAGCGGGGTCTCACCACCCAGGCCCTGGTGTGGCCGAGCCGTGTGGTAGTAGTCTTCCAGATACTCCCGAAGCAGACGTTCCAGGTGCCGCTGGTTCAGTACGATCACGTGGTCCAGCAGCTCCCGGCGCAGTGTCCCGATCATGCGTTCGGCGTAGGGATTCTGCCAGGGGCTCCTGTAGGCGGTGCGGACCTCCTCGATGCGGCAGGACTCCAGGTGTATATCGTCAGCGTTCGTGAGACAAAAGGCGGGTTGAAACAAGCTACACTTCAGGTGTTCGCGTCTCGGTTGTCTCTGTGTTCCTCAGTGGCGTCTGCTGGTGCTGGCGCTGGCTCACCATGGCCTGGCTCCACTGCTCCTTTCTCCGGGTTGGGATCATCTGCCTGCGCGGGGGCCATAGGGACACGACGCGTGGCTACCAAGCCGGGCCGCACAGTGCGTTGAGGGTACGGCCCACACATGAGGTGCAGACGCTGCTGCAGCACACGTCTCAGGGCAACAGATGGGTCAGATGTATCGACGATAGAGCGCTTAATGGCTCCACGAACGTAACCCTCCTAGAACCGATTCTCAGTTCGCGGAGGGTCGCACTTGGGGTCCGGTTGCAGGGATGGGAATAGAGGCCTGGCGCAGCATCTTCGCGGATGGTATCATTCGGGCTTGACAGCCGCACCACGTCCCGCTATCTCGCTCGCGCCAGTCGGCGTACTGCCGCCAGTAAGGGCCAGAGCTTGCCGGGGCGCCCAGGTGGTGCCCCAAGCCCACTTAACACACGCGTCAGGTTCGGAATACTGCAAGCACTACAGGGGCTAATCGATACCCGCTCGTCTCAGGTCCGAGGGCGACCTCTCATGTCTCCTTGCCGGGGTCGCCGGATCTCGCGCGGGCGTCGTCCAGAGCCTTCTCACAGCGGGCCAGGTAGGTCCGCAGCGGCACGAGCCCAAACTCATCCATCAGCTCCTCCACTGAGAGGCCCGGACCCTGGGATGCCAGGGTAAACCAACTCTCATCGTGACACCACTGGACCAGGGCCCTCCCTCCGTACTTCTGCTGAAGCTTGCGGACCTTGTCCGTGTTGTAGTCGATCTCGAACAGGCGCTTTCCGAGGTGCAGCGCAGCGTCTGCCCATGGCTGGAAGTAACCTGACTCTGCGACCACCTCACCTGTGATGTCATAGACCCGCGAGGCTCGCGTCTTGGTCGTAGATACGATGTAGAGCTCGTTCATCCAGGCCAATGAGGATAGCTGCCGATGGGCGGGAAACGCGGAGGGGTAGAAGACGATGTCCGCCCCCTTTTCCTTCAGGAGACGCCAGCTCTCCGGCCAGTTGACGTCGAAACAGATCTGGACGCCGATGGTCCCGAAGTCGGTCTGAAAAACCGGGGGATCAGCATCCCCGGCAGTGACTCCTCCAGCCAGTTCGCCCTCTGTGAGATGAATCTTGTCGTACCTTCCCACTATCTCGCCCCGGCGGTCCAGGATGATCGCCGAGTTGAATGTGCGGCCGGCCACCTGTGTTCTGATGGGGCATATGACATAGCAGGACCTGTCCCGCGCCCAGCCGGAGAGCCGTTCGGTAATCGGCCCCGGCGCGGGCTCTGCATCATAGCCGGCGAACGTCTCCGGCAGGCAGGCAATGTCCGGCTCGCGATAGGCTGCGCGGTCGAGCCGCTCGAGCGTCTCCTCAACCAGGGTGACGCTCGACCCTCGGTCGAGGCGATCTTGAGTCACCGCGGCTACGTGTACGGCACGGTCACTTCCCTGCATCAGGTTTGCTCCAAGGCCGGAACGCGCTTCGGCGACCGGCGATTGTCCGACAGATGCCCAACCATCCCGGAACTAGGACCCCGGCACCTCCAGTGCTTGCTGAAGGCGAAGTCGTCTAGGACGACGGTCGCAACGTCATTGGCACTGGTCAGACTGCCCAGGCCCAGCAGTAGCCCGCACTCGAGCCCGACCGTTATGCAGGCTACTGCGTACGTCTCACTTCCGCAAGGAGAGGGCCGGTTCCCTCCCAGATGAGCACCGTCGCCCGCCGGGCCTGTCGATTCATCGTCGCCCTGGCGCAAGGCCGGAAGGCCGTGAGCTTCAGCTCCCGCTACCCCGCCAGCCATCTCGCCGGGCGACCCCAGCATGTCTCGCCTCGTCTGGAGGTGGCGCCAGACCGCGCGCCGAAGCTCCAAGGGTGATGTCGGACCGACGCCTCGAGACTCGTCAGGAGACAGCAGAATGATCAGCCTCTCCACAGCGTGTCCGCACAACTTCCTCCTCCTCGTCCTCTGTGTTGTCCTCTTGATCACCATAGCTGGCCATTCGTCTTCAGCTTCCGTCTGGTATGTTTGCCCGGAAGGCGACGACAGTGCACCGGGTACAGCCGACCAGCCATGGGCGACAATTGCGCAGGCCAACGCCCGCGTCCAGCCCGGCGATGTAGTCGTCCTCCAGCCCGGCGACTACCGGGAAACAATCCGTCCCCATGCGAATGGGCGGTCAGACGAGGCGCGCATCACATATCGGGGCCTGTCCTCGGCCCGCATCACCGGCGTGGACGTCGGCTTCGACCTCACCGATCGTGCCTTCATCACCATCTCAGGCCTGACGGTCGAACACGTCGGCAACTTCGGGATGATGAACGGCGCAACCGATTGCATCATTGAGGACTGCCGATTTACCGGGGCTCGCGGCTATCCAGGCATCCAGATGGGCGTCGGCGAACGCGCCGCGAGCCGCAACGTTATCCGCCGCTGCAGGATGGCCGACGTGCGCGGAGATGGCATACAACTCAAGTTTCTCGCCGACCATAACTTGCTTGAGGACAACGAGATCCGGTTCTGCGACCACAGCTGCATCGTGCTCCGCGGGCATGGACCCGGCACTGACCGCAATCCCAGCCACAACGTGGTGCGGCGCAACCGGCTGAGCAGTCGCTGGCACACCACGATGAACCTCGACGTCAACGCCGAGCACAACCTGATCGAGTGGAATACCATCTCCGGGGCCGACGCCTCAGGTCCGGGACTGCAGCTCTCCGCCTGTCACAACATCGTGCGCCGGAACATCATTGCCGGCAACTACTCAATGAGTTACGAGTCGCATGGGGCGCTGGCCGTCTGGGCTGGTTGGGAGTCAAGGCAAGAAGAGATTTGCCCCGCGATCGGCAACCGCATTTACCACAACGTGATCGCCCTGAACCGCCACGCCGGATTGAGCGCCATTTACTGGGACTGCCCTGAATGCGAACTGCGCGACAATCACTATGTCAACAACATCATCTGCGACAACTCTCGCTACCGGGACAATCACTCCTTCTACCGCAAGCGAGACGAAGTCGGCAATGTCCAACTACAGCTGACTGACACCCAGCACATGCGGGCTGAGCGCTACGACCACAATCTCATCTACTCAGCCGCGCCCTTCCCTCCGGGGGCCGCCGACCCCGTCGTCCTGTGGGATGGCAAACTCATGACGCTGGCTGAGGCCGAGAGCCATCCGAGCGGCTTCCTGCGCGATAATATGTCCACCGACCCGAAGTTTGCTGACCCCCTCTGGGATGACTTCCGCCTCCGCGCGGACAGCCCGTGCATCGACGCCGGTCGCCACCTCACCACAACCACCGTCGGCGGCAGCGGCAACCTCATTCCCGTGGCCGACAGCAGCTACTTCTGCGATGGTTTCGGCATAGTTGACGGTGACGAAATCATAGTGGCAGGCGCCGGCACGGCTCGCGTCACCGACATCTCGGATTCACACACCCTTCTCCTCGACCGCGAACTAACCTGGGCCGCGGGCGCGGGCGTGAGCTTGGTCTACACGGGGCAAGCCCCCGACATGGGGGTGTTCGAATTCGAAGGCTCGGCGGCCTGCTGTCCTCACTAGAAACTCTATCCGGGAGTTTCTGAACCACGTCATCGGGCTGAGCCAAGGGTCCCATTGCGCCTCGGGGGCAGGACGGTACCCGTTGAAACAGAACTCGTGCAGGCAACGCACAAACACCAATGCCATCTGCGAGGTCTATGATGGGTCCACCTGACCGCATTCTCATCGAGCCTCTGGGTTTCGACTCGCCCGTCTCCATTGCCGCGAGAGAGCTGGAACGCTACCTGCCACGGCTGGCGCCTGTACGCGCCTCCGTCCTGCCGCCGCGCGGCTCGCTCCCGGATGACTCTCCTGCCCAGATCGTTCTGGCCGATTCCATCCATGCGGAGGAACTGCCATCCCTCGGCCGTCTACCGTCACCAAGCGAGTGGGATGACGCCTTCGCCATCATCCCCAGGCGGGGTGTCACCTACCTCGTCGGGGCGAACGCTCGCAGCGTTCTCTTCGCCGCCTACCGGCTGTTGGAGGAGCTCGGCGCCGTGTTTCTCCGCCCCGGCCCGGGCGGCGAGGTGCTGCCTCGCCGAGCCAGGCTTGCGCTTCCCACGAAGCCGATGCGCGAGCGCGCGAGCTACCGACACCGAGGAATCTGCATCGAGGGCCACCCCCGGCTGGACCACGTACTCGCCCTGCTCGACTGGATGGCGAAGAAGAAGATGAACGCCTTCCAACTTCAGTTCATGCACTCGGGAGTGTTCTGGCGGAGGGGGTACGAAGGCCCGGAGATGGAGGTGGCGGCAGGCGCCGACCGTCTCACGGAGTCGGACTGCCGCTCTCTCGACGACCGCGTCATCGCGCGGGTGAGGGAACTCGGGATGATGCTGCACCGCGTAGGGCACGGCTGGACCGCGGCGGCGGTGGGCCTGGACGGAACGAGCTGGGAGAGGAGGAAACAGAGGCCGCCGCCTGATAGGCGAGGGTGGCTGGCGCAGGTGGGCGGCAAGCGCGACACGTGGCACGGCATAGCGGCGAACACCGAACTCTGCTACTCGCGGCGCGAGGTCCGAGAAGCGTTCATCGAAGGTGTGATGACGTACGCAAGGCAGCACTGCGAGGTGGATCTGCTCCACGTGTGGATGTCGGACTCCTACAACAACAAGTGCGAGTGCGCCGAGTGCCGGAAGAAGAGCCCGAGCGACTGGTACGTGATGCTGGTGGCCGAGATCGGAAGGCGTCTGATGGCAGAGCAGCTTCCGACGCGTGTCGTTTCCCTCGGCTACGTGGATCTGCTGTGGCCTCCGGAGGAGGCGCGGATCGCCACGGACAACGTCACCTTCATGTACGCGCCGATCACGCGCTGCTTCCGGCACGCCTTAGGTGATCCGAAGTGCGACGCGGGCGAGAGCACGGCGCGCCCTGAGCTGAACCAGTGCCGACTGCCGGAGACGAATCGCGCTCACGCTGAGGTGATGCAAAGCTGGAGTGAGCTGGACCTGCCCGATACCTTCCTCTTCGACTACCACAACATATGGGTGGTGTGGCGGGACGGCTTGGGCACAGACGTCGGCGCGGTGATGGCGCGGGACATGAAAGACCTGGCGAAGCTCGGACTCAACGGGATGATGAGCTGCCAGGCGGTCCGCGCTTTCTATCCGACCCCATATCTCGCCAATGCCATGGCGGACATGCTATGGAATCGCAAGCAGTCACAGGCACGACACCGCCAACAGGTGATGGCGTCGGCCTTCGGCAGGCATGCTCGCGAGGCGGAAGCGTACTTCTCCCATCTGGTGCGGACCGTGCGAGTAGGGCCAAGCCATGCTCACCGCACAATACTCGACGGGGCGGTCGGGAAGCGGGAGGAGCTAACCGAGCTTGCCGCCTTTGCCGCCAAGCACCGGCGGCGATTCACGGCCCTCGCGAAGCGAGAGAACGACAAGGTGGTCCGGACGAGCCTGGAGATCCTCGCCATTCACGCGGACCACGCGGATCGCGTCGCCCGAGCGCTGGTCGCGGGGATCGCCAAGAACACGAAGGCGCTCCGCGCAATGCGCGACGAGTACGAGGCCCGCCTACCGGCGATGCTGCAGCGATACTCCCCATGGATCGATCCGCTGCTGGGGCAGACGGTGCGGATCGCTCTCGACGAGGCGGAGCGGGCGGCGGGACGGTCTGTGGGTGTCAAATAGCGATGGGACACGCTGTCAGTGTTAAGTGGCTTTGGGACACCTCTGAGCGGCTTGTGAGCTTGCCTGGCACGACTATCCATTCTTTAGGTGTCAAGCGCCCGTGAAACCGCTTCGAGGGCACTTTGGTGAGCAGATGGGTTTCTGGACGGCACGGCGTCACATCGCATCTCACGAAGGGTCACAGTCCGTGGTCGAAGAACCAATACTCGTTTCGTCTTGGCACACTATGGGAGGCGCCGACAGTGGGAAGGCTGTTCTACTCCGCCGATGAGTTGCTGCACCGCCCTATCTTCCCCGGGATGGGCGATCCGACGCTGCTTTACTTCCACTTCCGCCCCGCACGCCCGGCGAACTTGCTGGTCACCCGCGATCCCGATTCGGGCGAGCTGAATCTGGCCGCCGGGACTTTCGGCCCGCTGACCGACGACCCCTATACAATCTGTCTGCATCTGCACTCGAGCCCACACTCCGCCTTGAGCCTGTCGGCGGTAGGAGCGGAGTGCGTAGTGGCGCTTCCCGGCAGAGATCTCATTCGCGAGACCTGGATTCCGGCGCTCCCGCTTCCCCGTGGCATCTGCGAGGCGGAGGTGGCCGAGTTGTCACTGTTGCCCTCTCAGGTCGTCAGTGTGCCCGGCATCGTTGAGTGCCCCGTCAACCTGGAGTGCGTGGTCGAGTTCGTGAGGGATCTGTATGGTCGCGCGACGGCCGTTTTCCTCAAAGTTGTCGCTGCGAGCATCGACGAAGAGATGTTGACTCGGGATCGCGCCAGCCAGATCGGTCACTACCCGACCTACGAGGTCGATGACGCGACCAATGTCTGGGGTGGGTCCATCGAGCGGCTCGGCGTGAACGGCGAACTCCTGGAGTGCCCGGGCTTCCCTGCAAGCGCAAAGCACGGGTTCAACAGCGACATGACGGGCTGGGTCGCCGACCTTGGGCAGGAGGGTTACCTCAGCGAGGCCGAGCTCGCCACGCTAAGCGGTTGGATCGAGGAGTTGAGGAGCACCGGGGGCCCGAACCAAGCGCTGCGCGACCGGGTCACCCGCGCCCTTGCGTCTGCAGCGTGGGAGGAGTGGGACGACCTCCACGCGCAGTTGAGTGCAGAGTGAGGCTGGCGATGACCAGGAAACGTTTCTTCTCCAGCGATGAGATCGAGTCTCTGCAGCAGGGAGAGGTGATGGGCCCTATCGCCCATGCGCTTCGCGCGCCGATGGCCCAGTTGCTCCTCGTCACGCAGGACGTACCGCCCGGCGACTCCGTCTGCGTCCGCTCGACATCGCTCTGTCCATTGATCTGGAGCCCCTACAGCCAGTCGATCAACATCCCTCTGGATGACGAGCGAGTGGTACGGAATCTGAGCGCGCCCGGGGCCGAGTGCGTTCTCGCCGAACCGACGCGCGCCCAGCTTCGCGAGCTGGCCATCTGCGGCCAGCGCGCGCCGGACGGTGTCTGCGAAGCGGACCTCGCGCGGCTGCAGCTCTGCAAGTCGCTGCGCGTCGAGGTGCCGAGTATTGCCGACTGCCCCGTCAACCTCGAGTGTGTCGTCGATCACGTGGAACGCTATCACACGCATCTCATCGCCTTCACACGTGCCCTCGGCGCCAGTATCGATGATCGATACCTGTTCAGGGAGCGAGAGGAGATCATCTCCGTCTACCCCCTGAATCTCGTGGACGACGTGCTCGACGCGAACGGCCACGTACGACGGCGGGTTTCGCTGTTGAGAGACATCATCCCGTGTCCCACCTTTCCCTACGCGCAGAAGTCGGGCTGGGGGAGCGACTTCAGCGCCTGGATGTGCGAGCTCCGCGATGAGGGGTACATCTCCGACGCCGAGTGCGAGCTGCTCCTTGGCTGGCGGAAGCGATGGGATGACCTGTTCAGGGAGGCCGCGTCGCCGGAGCGTGCTGCGCTGAAGGCGCGGCTGACGGAGGTGAGCCGGTTCATCGTTCAGAGGAGATGGGCGAAGCTGCATCAGTACCTGCGGGAGGCCTGCCCAGGTTAGGCAGCGATGGGACGTCCGTCGGGATGGCGGCCGTCGTCGCTTGCTGCCGTCGAAGAACTTGCCGTCTTGTAGCCACGTGCATTGTGAGTCCGGCAACAGCCACCCATGAAGCCCTTCATCTGGGAGATTGTGCGGGTGTCAACTAGCGATGGGACACCCTGAGCGGTTCCTGGGCTTGTGCGCGGGCAAGCATCATCCTACCATGTGGGACTAGTGAGCGGCACCTTCGGGTGCCGTTCCTTCTTGTGGAGGGTGCCTCTGTGCAAGTGATCCGAACAGCCGCGGCCCCGATGGTGCGATCCATGGTATTGAGCGCGCAGTCTGCTGGTCAGCAGCGGCTGCTCCATCTCGTGCGATCCGCTGGAGTGAGCGGAGAGGCAGGCGAGCAGTGGGACAAGCCGGAGAAGTCAGCGAAAACACTGCCGGCCGACTTCGAGCGACGATTCTTCCCCGACACTTGCATCACCGCCTACCGACTCGCCGCCTGACTACCCTCCCCTGACCGCGACCGGTGCCGGCTCGGAGCCCGGCGCGTCACACCGCGCCTTCGCGGCCTCCTTCCGCTGCACCGGCTGCCGCGAAGACCCATCCATGTCCCGTCGTTTGCCGCACCCGCGCCTTCGCAACGCCGCTCACATGAGTCAGAGCCGACCTAGGCAACTCAGGAGGTGTCCCAAACCTACTTAACATAGACAGCCTGCCCGGAGCCAGAGACCAGAGGTTCGTTCTCCCCCTGCGAGTTGGCCATGCGCCTACAAACCAGTCATGCCGCCGCCACGGCGGCCCCCGCCCCCGCCACGGCGGCCTTCGCCCACGCCGCGACGAACCCGCATCCCGCCCATCCCCATCCCATTGTCGAGGATGCCAACTGACAGGCACCGCGCCTGGCTCCGCACGGAGAGCTTGGCCTCCAGCGCTTTGTCCTGCGCCGCGACCTCGCCGCGGTACTTGGCCAGCGCCTTCTGATAGGCGGCCATCGCTTGGCTCAGCCATTCACCGGTTGCCTTGGGGTCCTCGGTTGCCGCGCGCAGCTCGCCAAGGGCCGTGAATAGGGCCCGACGCGCTTCCGTCTTCGCTCTTACCGCGGCCTCGGCCGCGCTGCGCTCGTCACCGATCAGCCGTGCCTCGGTCAGGGTCCTGCTCAGCCGCTCCAGCTCCCATTCGCTCCTGTCGGCGGGACCGGCGCGACCCCCTTCCCACCGCTGTGCGCCCTGTTCGGGGGCTCCGCTGGTGCCTCCCTCCTGCTGAGCGAGGAGCAGCCCCGCGACGAGCGCGAGGATGCCAACCGTCGCCAACACCACAACACCGAACCGTTTCATTGACCGACCTCCTCTCGACAAGGCCTGCGTTCATTCCCATCAGTCACTGGCTGTGACGAGCCATGCAGCAGGTGCATTCCGCCCGCCGTCAATCCGTTGCTCACGGGTCCCGTGCAGCGGCGTCGAACCGCGCTCACTCCAGCACTGGCCACGCTCTGCCAGGGGCAACTACTCTGACCTGAGCGCCTCCATGGGCTCGATCGAAGCAGCGCGGATGGCGGGATAGAGGCCGAAGATCAGTCCTACTGATATCGAGACTCCAAGTGAGAGGAAGACCGCGGTGCCGGCGACCACCGTCTTCCATCCAGCATACCGGGATATTGCCTCTGCCGCTCCCACGCCTCCGCCAACCCCCAGCACGCCCCCGATCATAGTGATGACCAGGCACTCCACCAGGAACTGGCGGATGATGTCGCCGCGCTTGGCGCCGATACACCGCCTGATGCCGATCTCCCCTGCCCGCTGGGTCACTGTGGCAAGCATGATGTTCATGATCCCGATGCCTCCCACCAACAGTGAGATGCCGGCGATCGCCCCCATGACGACGTTGAAGATCCGCTGGGTGTGCTGACGCTGCCGCAACAACTCGATCGGGATGACGATCTCGAAGTCAGGCACACCGCCGTGACGCTGGGCGAGAATCTGCTTCACCACTTGCGCAGCCGGCACGGTCTTGTCCGGGTCCGCCACCTGCACCCCGATCTCACTGATGGGCCGGCGAGCCAGCGGCGGCCGCTCGAACATCGATCCCACCAGCCCCATCACCGCCTCCGGGTTCATCGGAATCGCCTTCTCCATATAGAGCTGGAAGTCTTCCATGGCGACGCTGATCGGTATGTACACGTCCTGGTTCAGATCGCGCAGCGCCAGGGTGGTCTCTGAGGTCTCCAGCACCTGCTCCCGCATCACACCGATCACCCGGAAATTGCTCAGGCCGATCTTGATGAGCTTCCCCACAGGATTCTCGAAGGCGAACGCCTCGCGCTTCACCTCAGCCCCCAGCACACACACGTGAGAGCGACGGATGAGATCTTCATCGTCGATGAATCGACCGTCGGCGACGTCGAGGTTCAGGGTGGTCGCGTAGTCGGGCGAGGTGCCGAAGACGCGGGCATCGACGGCCTTCCCGCGGGCGGATACTTCGCCGAACACGCGACACGAGGGCACAACGTAGGTGGCGAAGTCGCACAGCTCTGCGAGCGCCAGCGCGTCCCCGTAGTTGAGGCCGAACGGAGACTTCTTCGCCGCCTGGTCCTCCATTTCACCCGCCAGCGCCACCCTGCGCACGTGGATGACGTCGATGCCCAATTGCTGGATCTGCTGAAGCGTCTCCTGGCGGGCGCCCTCCCCGATGGAAACCATCGCGATCACCGCAGACACGCCGAAGATCACCCCCAGCATTGTCAGCAGCGAGCGGAGCTTGTGGCTCCGGAGTTCCCGGAAGCCGGTCTTGACCGGCGCCGTCAACGATGCCAGGCTCGACCTTATTCTCATGGCGCCCCTGCTTCGGCTGGGCTTGCCTCGGCAGCAGGGCTCGTACCGAGATCGTTGAGGGCGATCCGTTCTCCCTCCCTGAGACCCTGTGTGATGGCGGTGTAGTCGCCGTTCGACTCGCCGGTGGTCACGGAGATCGGCATGAACCTCCCGTCGCGTTCAGCGAACACGATGGAGTGCCCATCGCGGTGGAATATGCACCCGGTAGGAACCACGATCACGTCCTCGATCCTCTCTGACACAATGCGAACGGTGGCATGCATACCGGGGCGGATCATGGCGGTTCCAGTCGGAGGCAGTTCGACGGTAACTGGGAAAGTGGCCGTGGACGACATTCCCATCCACCCCTGGATGGGCGGCCGGCGCGCGGTCTGCCCGATCGCCGTCACCTTGCCCTCCAGCACCTGTTGGGGCATCGCCTCCAGGGTTACCTCGCACGGGTGCCCCATGCTGACCATAGTGATCTGCGATTGATCGAACTCCAGCTTCACCTGCAGTCGTTCCAGGCTCACGATCTGCGCCGCCTCGCGGCCCTGGGATACCCAGTCGCCCGGACGCGGGAGGCGTGATTCGCCCCTCCACCCGCCCTCCGACGACAGCACAACGAGCCCCCCGACCGGCGCTGCCAGCGTGGTGCGCGCCAGATCCTCCCGGGCGCGCTCAAGCTGTAGGTCGAGGTTCTCGACCTCGTTGCCGCTCATGCGGACATCCCGCGCCGAACGACTGCGGGTCCAGGACATGCCACGCATGGTGTATTGCACGTTCTGGCTCCGGTCGAGGGCATCAGAGGTCGCCTGCAGCGCCTTCAGCTCCTGCTCGGTGCGTGCTCGGCTTACCGAGAACTCCGCCGCCTCGAGACCGGCGGCTTCACGCTCGGCCTCTGTCTCCGGCACATACCCCTTGGCCGCCAGCCTCTCCTTCGCCTCAGCATCCTCCCGCCTGTATGCGAGTTCGGCCCCGTCGAACTCGATGGAGTCGGCCGACCGCCTCAGCGCCGACTCTTGCTGTCGTTCAAAGGACGCCGCGTCATCCTCAGCCCGTTGGAGCCGGAGTTGGTTCTCCTCCATACGAGCTCTGCCGACGGCATCAGCTTCCGCCTGGCGTCGCAGCGCTTCCTCGTATCGGACGGTGAGATCGATCAGATCTTCCTCGGCCCTGGTCGGGTCGAGCCCCAGAATCGTGTCGCCCTTCGAGACGACTGTACCGTTGGCGCAGACCCACTGGATCCGACCCGATATCTCAGGTATCACCGGGGTCGCGTTCTTGGCGACCACGATGCCTGTATGGCTTACAGTCAACAGCAGATCCTGGCGCTTCGCAGTGCTGGTCACGACGAGTTCTGAGCGGCCGGCGGCCGCAGGGGCATCGGCCAGTCGCGCTCGCACCCCGAGCCACCCAAGCAAAGCAAGGAGCCCCGCTACGGCCGGCATGGCGGCCTTCGCGACAGCTCTCATCGCCCTTCCTCCGCTCTCTCGCCGAGGCGTGCTGGAGGCCGCTCCAGCGCGACCCGGTCCCCGGCCCGCAGGCCGCCATCCACCTCGACGAAGAGGTCATTCCGCGGTCCCGTGCTCACGGGCACACCCTCGAAGGTCCCATCTACGGCGCGGTATATCACCTGTTCGCCACTCTCCACGAACACCGCGCGGATCGGCGCGAGGGTGGTCTCGGGAAGACGCTCCAGCACGACCTCCAGATCAGCAGTCATGCCCGGCCGAAGCCGAGTCGGATCCGTTTCGTCGAGGGTGACGAGCACGCCGAATACCCTCTTGCCGGGCGTGCCTCCCTCCCAGACATTGGACTCCTTCGCCAGTTCCTCGACCAGAGCCACCTTGCCGCGATAGCGTTCTTCCCCTTTGCCCGGCGCCACGAAGGCATCCTGACCGCGTCGTACGCGCGAGATGTCCATCTCACCGATCTGGCAGCGCACCTGCATCTTGGTCAGGTCGTAGATAGTCACTGGGGCGTCACCCGATTCGACCCGATCGCCCAGGCGGTAGGGCCGTCGCTCGGGCCAGTTGCTGGAGTTAGTCTGGATGACGGCCAAACCTGCGGCCGGAGCGGTCACCGTGCACTGCGCGATCTTCTCTTCCACATCGGCCAGCCTGCGTTCCGCCTCCGCCACGCGGACGCGGGCATCCGCCATGTGAGAGCGAGCGTCGGCCCCGGCCGTCTCCAGCTCGTGCAAAGCCAAAGCGAGCGCGGTTTCTGCGCTTTGCACCTGCTCAGCGGTGCGCATCTCTACATCCCCGTACTCAGCGTAGAGCTGGTCGAGCTCGAACTGCTGTCGGCGATATGCCTTCTCTGCCTGACGGAGCTTCGTGCCCGGGATGTAGTTGATCTCAGCGAGGCGCTGAGACCGCGTCAGCTCGCGTTCGGCGCGCACGAACTGACCCTGAGCGTACTCCACCCGAGCGTGAGTCTTCGCGCGCTCCGCCTGCGCCCTCTCTTGTGCCAGCCCGAGATCCTCCCGCGCCGTGTCGGCATCGCCTACAGCCTGCGCGATTCTCGTCTCTGCATCATCCTGCTCGCTATTCAACCCTTCCTGGGCGTCCGCCAGACCTCGTACGCGCTCCTCGCGCTGCTCAGCCAATTCGCCCATGTCGAGCTGGTAGATGAAGTCTCCTGGCTCCACCGGGCTGTTGTCCAAGCAGATGTCCACCAGGATCCCGCCGATCTCCCCGCGCACTGGAGTCTCCTTCGCAGACTCAAGCGTGCCGACGATAGGAAGAGCAATCACCAGCGGACCCCACGTAACCTCTGCTGTGGGGATGCGTGTATTCACAGATGCCCGTTCTGCCCTGGCGGACTGCAGCACCCACCCACCCAGGCCCGCAAGGACAAGCGCGGCAGCCACTATCAGCGACCTCTTCACAGCGCGTCCTCGCTCTCCGCCAGCATCTGGGCGAGCACGGCTTGTGCCTCCAGCGGCTGGTCCACGCGTCTGTCGGCCACCACGCGGCCGTCCATGAGCCGAATGATCCGCCGCGCGTGCTGGGCCACCTGCTGCTCGTGAGTGACCAGCGCGATGGTGATCCCTTCTCTGTGCAGGTCTTGGAACAGGGCCATCACCTCCTGACCCCGGCGCGTGTCCAGGTTCCCCGTGGGTTCGTCGGCTAGGATGATGGAGGGGTTGTTGATGAGGGAGCGCGCGATGGCGACCCGCTGCTGCTCGCCCCCCGAGAGCTGACTGGGGAGGTGATGGCCTCGTCCGTCGAGCCCCACCCGGGCCAATGCCTCCTGCGCGCGCAGGGAGGCGTCAGGCAGGCCGCTGTACACCGTGGGGAGTGCCACATTGTCGAGCGCCGACATGCCGGGCAGGAGGTTGTAGGACTGGAAGACAAAGCCGATTCGCCGCAGACGCAACGTCGAACGTTGGTCATCGTTGAGCTGTGCCACCTCCTCCCCAGCCAGTAGGTAGCGCCCGCTGGTTGGCTTCTCAACGCAGCCAAGGATGTTCAGCAGCGTTGTCTTGCCCGATCCCGATCTGCCCATTATGGCGACGAACTCGCCCTCCTCCATGTCAAAGTGCAGACCGCGGAGGGCTTCTACAGGCACTGTGCCCGCGTGGTAGATCTTCGTCACATTCTGCAAGGTCAACAGACTCATTGTTGCTCACTCACCGATGCCTCAGGGGCGCGAGTGGGATCTGACAGAGCCACCATCTCGCGCGGAGAGAGGCCCTCGCGCACCACCACCGAGGTCTCATTGCGTTCCCCCGTCTCGACCTCACGACGGATGAACTCATTGCCCTGTGCTACATACGCGTACATCTTGCCGTCTCGGTCGAAGATCGCCTCCAGCGGCACAAACACCGCCGAGGGAAGCCGCTCCAACATGATCCGCGCCCGTGCAGTGAGACCCGGTTTTAGGCCTGGCGCCGAAGTCTGCTTCACCTTCACGAGCACATCGAAGACGCGTTCGTTCGCCTCCGCCGTCGGGTCCTCCCACATCCAGACCTCTCGCGCCACCGCCCCGACTGAGAGGACCACCCCCGGGAACGTACGCCCCACCAGCGCGTCGAACTCTATCTCCGCCTCCTGGTCAGTGCGGAGAAGCCCGATGTCGGTCTCCTTGACGCGGCCTCGCACGGACATGTTCTCGCTGCCCGAGATGCTTCCGAGAGGAGTGCCCTTGGACACCTGATCGCCTTCCCGCCGGGCCCGCCGCTCGCCGCCCCGGAACGTCGAGAAGAGCGATACCGTCCCGGAGATGGGGGCAGTAATGGTGGTGTCCGCCAGCGAAGACACTATCTGCTCGAGTTCTCTGGCCGCCACTTCAGCCCGGCGTTCGGCGTGGGCAACTCGGCGCCCGATCCTCCCGCCGGAGATCTCCGTCCGCCGCCGCCTGGCGGCCAGCTGGCTCTCCTTCTGGCGGCGCTCGGCCTCGATCTCGTGACGGTTCAGATCCAGGTCCTTGGCGCTTTGCTCGACCTTGAACTTCTGCGCCTCATAGGAGGCATTGGCGATGTCCGCCTCGGCCACGGCCTGGTACCCCTTGGCGGCCATTCGCTCCGCGCGCTCGTATTCGAGACGAAGTCGCTCTGCCTCGGCGCGATCGAACTCCAGCTGTTCCTCCGCCTGCTTGATCCGCAGTGCGACCGACTCCTCCCAAACCTCTAGGTCCCTCTCAGACTGCTCCAGCAAACGCTGATCGTTCTCAAGACGCTCCTGCGAGCTCTCGCGGGCGCTCTCGATTTCCTCCCGCGCCTGCTTGTAAGCAAGTCCAGCATCATCCTGTTCTCGCCGGAGCTCGCGCGCCTCGATTTGGCAGAAGACATCGCCGGCGCGCACGATCGTCCCGTCCGGGACGATCGTGGTAAGCTCCCCAGGGGCTCTGCCAGTGCTAACCGTCATTGAGTCGTCGCTCTGCAGCGTGCCCTCGATGAGCAGGCTGACAACGAACTCCCCGGTCTCCACTTCGGCGACTGGGAGGCGTGCGCCGGCGGGGCGGTGGGCGAGGGACCGCCAGGCCCAGCCGCCGACAACTGCCAGCGCGAGCACCACGGCTATGAGATACCGCCTCAACACTGTCTCTCTACTCCGCTCTAGTCAGGTAATCCCTGCGTAATGTCCTCGCCGAAGGCCCGCCGCAGCCGAACGGTGGTAAGGAAGCACTGGACCTGCTCCTGGAGCAGCGAGCGCTCCACTTCCACCAGCCTGTCTTCCGCGTCAAGAACACGCAGGTAGTCGCTCAAGCCCTCATCGTACATTCCCTGAGCCGCCTCTCGGCTCTTCCGCGCGATCGCCACCGAACGCTCGCCGATGTCGATCTGCGCCTGCGAGCTGACGGCGGCCCTGATCTGGCGCTGGACCTCTTGTGCCACTCTGTCGCGCGTCGCCACGATCCGCTGCTCCAGCACTGCCAGAGTTCGCTCGGCGCCGGTCACCCGCTCCTGGCGACGGCGGTCGAGTAGTGGGAGTTCGGCGCGAACGCCGCCAAACCAGCCGGTCCCAGGGCTGGTTTCGCTCGCGGTCTCGCCGGGGTTGGTTGCGCCGACCGTGGCAACCACATCTGGACGATCTTCGCTGCGGGCGATCCGCAGGTCGGCGACGGCATCCTGCCGGTTCAACTCCAGTCGCCCCAACTCCGTGCTGTTGACGAGAGCCGTCTGTACAAGCGCCGCCTCATCGTACTCCTGTGGGGAGTAGACTACTGCGGTGCTGAGCTCAGGAGTGGCGCCTGGAAGCAGGCCCATGTCCAGCAGCAGCCGGTCCATCGCGTCGCGATACGTCTGCTGCCTGCTGATCAGTTGCTGCTTGGATCGGTCCCAGCTCAAGCGCGCCTGATCCACGTCGATCTCCGCCACCTGGCTCACCCACTCCTCGTCTGGCTGGACCAGGCCCTCCCCGCTGAACTTCGCATGGTTGATGTCGTACAGGCGCTTGGCACGATCCGCCGAACGTTCGGCGATCTCCACCTCACCGCGCGCCAACAGCACCGAGTAGTAGTCGTCAATGATCCGCTGCGCCAGGTCTTGCTGCGCATCGTAGAACGACAATTCCTGGGTCGCCAGCGCGCTACGCGCGCTGCGGATGCGCTCGGCGGTTGATGATGCCCGCCCGGCCCCGCGCAGCAGGGGCTGCTCGTAGTTAACCGTGATGGATGGCTCTCGTGAGAGCAGGCCGCCGAAGGTATCCTGGGTGCCTGTCCCCACGCTTGCTCCCAGAGAGCCGCCGCCCAATGCATCCCACCGGGCATCAAGGCTCGCCGACACGTCCGTCTCAGCTATGCCTCCTGGGTCCTTCGAGCGCTCCGCCTGGGAGGAGAGGGTCGGATAGAAGCGCTGATCCGCCGTCCACATTCCTCGCCGGGCGTTGACCAGCCTCTCCTGATCCTGGCGGAAACCCGAGTTGTAACGAAAGGCGAGAGCGATGCACTCATTCAGCCTGAGCACCGCTGACGCTCCCGGCGACTGCGTCGGTGCCAGTTCGATAGCCGCTGGCTCAGCCGCACGCACTCGCTCCCACATCGCCGGCGACAGCCCTGCGGTATCGGCGGCCGCCACAGGGGCCGCAAGGACGACTAGAACGCCGACAACGAGACTAGTTCTCATAGCTCTCCAATCAATGCCTACATTGACAAGCGAATCCGCCGATCCAGACTGCCCCGCGGGCTGGACCCGCGACAATTTGGCGCGATCGGTAACCACCGGTGGCTCTCATGCCGCCCGGACGCCGTACCGCACCGCGCTGGAAGTCAGTAGGTAAGACGACTATCCCTCCATCCCCATTCCCTCAAGTGCCCCGCCGCTCTTCGTACAGGACCAACTCACCGCCCCCAAGCCGTCGTTTGCGCGGCCCTCTCCGAGGGTCGCGTAAGCAGCTCAGTAAGTGACTTCTGTTCCTGGCAGGTAAGGCCCGACATCACGTGCTTGATGCGAGCAGTGTGAGCCGGGCGTATCTGTGGGTGTCAAATGGCGATGGGACACCTTGTACCGGTCACTTCGCCGTAGAAGCATCCTAGCCTTGCTGTGAGGGCACTGCCGCTGTGTCGTGGAGCTTCTATCTGGCGGGAGGATGAACCCACGGGTCGTTGTCGGGCGCCCGCGAGACCGCTCCGAGGGCACTTTGGGGCGCGGATGAGTTTCTGGACAGGACGGGCTTGCATCGACATTGCCAGACAGCCCTGTAGCATCGGCCTGCCAGGTGCTCCTGTGGGCGGCGGAAGCCACAAGTGCTGCCATAGCGGAAGACATCCGAGAGCGACTGGCAGGTGAAGTCCCCACTGCGGGCGCGTGACTCCGGTTGTGCATGTCGACCGCCCCTGAGATCGCTTTGAGGGCACTTTGGTGCACGGATGAGTTTCTGGACAGGACGGCCTGCGATGTCGCCGATCCCGGTCTGGATGAAGTGTACCTACAGACAGTTTGCTTCATCGCGGGCGGCGCGCGGTCCTTGTGGCAAGAGGACTCTGTTTCCCGGGCGCAGGACCGGCCGGGGAACGCTGGCGTTCGTTCTGCTGATCTCAAACAGCGATGGGAAGTGTTCTGGACGGGAAGGGAAGCAACCGTACTTCCGCCAATGAGTTCTGCGTGCGACCCGGATCACATATTGAGGGGATTCTGAATGGCCTTTGCCAGACGCCTGAGCCGTGCCTTCGTAACAGCGCTCAATGAGTGCTACGAGACCAAGGGCTCGTGGTGGCGGAAGTGCACCGATGATCCGGATGCGTTCATTGCCATCCGGGGCAACTACCTGAACGTCTATGTCAACGGAGGCTCACTGCTACGGGTGGGACACAGCCCGCGGAAGGGACTGGTGTGCAGCATCCACGAGGAGTACGTGATCCTGCGCAGTCGCCGCCCCTACATAGAGCTTACCTCGGAGGGTGCCCCCCAGGTCGAGCTCGTCCGCGACACCGCAGACCTCGCCACCCACTATACGGACATTAAGCGGCGTGTGGCCCGGTTCTCTCATGCCGAGCGCGCACGTGAGAACACAATCGCGGCGGGTATGCCTCAGGTCCTTGACATGGAGGCCGCGTTCAGCCGGAACAAAGGCGACGGCAGACGGGGCCGGGTGGGGCGGGTCGACCTCGTCGCACTTGCTCCCTCAGGGAGGCTGGCGCTGGTCGAAGCGAAGCTGCTGGCCAGTCCAGAACTGAGGGACGGTGACTGCCCCTCTGTCGTCAGTCAGCTCAGGGACTACGCCGACTGGCTCAGGGATGACCGCGAACAGGTGCTCGTAGCGTACCGCCATATGCTCGACCTCTATGGGCAGCTGCGGGGGCGCTTCTTTGAGAAGAGGGCAGAGGCGCTGAGTGGCACTTCTATCCTGGATGTGCACGACAGGCCTCGCCTGCTCATATTCGGCTTCAACCAGCGACAGAAGCGAGACGAGCTCAAGCCGCTACTCGCCGGCCTGTGCCGCGGCCCCGAGCGCGGTCGCCCGAACACGAACGACATCGTCGCCGTGGGCGACCCCAGCAACCTCACGTCACGCATTCTCCTGCGGGGCCTGTAGTGCGGGGAGTGGAAGGGATCTGCCACCGTGCCGAACCAACCTGAGCCAGAGACGACGAAGACGGCAGTCATCATCACGCACGGCGATGTCGACGGCATGACCTGCGCCGCGCAGCTAATCCGGCGCGAGCAAGGGGATTGCCGACTCGTGTTCTCCAGCGCGAAGTGGATCACTCACCACCTGGCCCGCGAACTTGAGGGCAGCCGTCTGCCCCGTCGCCTGTACGTCACCGACATCCCAGCCAGTGACAGCGCGGCGGATACCGTCAAGGAGCTGGCGGCAGCCGGCGTTGAGGTGTACTGGATCGACCACCATCCGTGGCGCAATGGCTTGCTCGACCGAATGCGTGAGCTCTGTGCTCAGGTGGAGCACAACGCGGCATTGAGCACACCGGCCGGCGTCCTTGTCGGCGCGTGGCTTAAGGAGGAAGACCCCTACTGCGAGCGGATTGGCCGCATCTGCTACGCCAGTGAGAGGGGAACGGAGTGGGAGCGCAACTGGTTCCGTCTGCTGTCCCACTTCATCGGCAAGTGCGATCGGCCCGTCCTGGAGCGGTTGGCATACGAACAGGACTTCACGCCTGATGATCTGGAGCACATCAGGCATCAGGAGCGCTTGGAGGAGATTGCCCAAGAGATTCTGGCAGACGAACCGCGAACCCTCACCACATCCGGGGGCAGGCAGCTCGCGGTCTATTACACCGCGGATACACCGGGGGTGTACCTCGGAGGCAAGGTGTTCCGGCATCACTCCGTCGACTACTGCCTCGTGCGCGTCCTCCCGCGGAAGTGGCAGCTCGCCTCCCGCCCACGCGCAGGGCTGAGCCTTGCCGGCCTCCTTGGTCGGCATGACCTCGCCGGTCTCACGGTCAGCGTAGGTGGTCGACCGGACCGACTTGTATCGGTCACGACCGATGCCGCCGACATGCCGCCAGACGCTCACGACAGAGTGACAGCCTGGGTGGTGGAGAAGTTGTAGCACGCAAGCGTGTCGTGCACGGCGGAACTGTGGGTGGGTGTCAATCGCCCGTGGGCCCGCTGTGAGGGAGCTTTGAGGCACGGATGAGTTTCTGGACACCACGGGCTCTCGTCAGGTAGACGCCATTCGCCGCTGAAGCTCTTCGAACGAAACGCCATCTGGGCCCAGCATGATCTCTTCGCCTGTGGCAGTCTGGAAAGCTAACTGCTCCCCCTCGAGCGTGTCAGCCTTCCCGCCGTTGCGATATAGCGTGACCGCCTTGCCGGGCCATGGATTCACAACGGTGCAGTCCCGGCCTTTCTCGCTCTCTATCAAGGCATACTGCACCTGACCGTCCTGGTACCGGCTCCACACGAGGAACGCGCCGACGGCCCGCAGGCGCCCGAAGCGAGCGGGCGTGTCTTTCGGCCACACCGGAAAGAGGCGGAGGACCTTCTCGTGGCTTTGCAGGAGCATCTCGTTGACGCCTGCGGTCGGGCCCGAACAGCACTCGATGCCTCCACCGCCCTGGAAGATCCAGAGGTTCGGGAAGCCGGTCGCCTCGATTCTCTTCCGGAGCATCGAGAGGATGTAGTCAGGATCGTATCCTACGCGGGCCGCGGTGGCGAACGCGGTCGGAACGGTACTGCCGCTTCTTATCCAGCGGCTCTCGGGCCACTCCCTGATCTCGTTCCGAGCCCGTTCCAGCAGATCGGGCTCAGAATCCAGGCCGAGCAGGCCCGAGGGCCAGACGAAGTCTACGAAACCGAGAAGCGTTTCATCATTGCTCGGGGGGCTGAGGTGCGACAGCATGTGCCGCCATTTCTCGTGGCGGTCGGCATCTAAGCCTAGCTCTGCGGTAACGTCAAGCATACCCTCGAGAAACATCCGAACGAGACTGAGGGCCCGCCGCGGGTTCTTCTGGCCGAATCCGTTTCTCCAGTCCTCTCCCAGCCAGGGGCCCACTTCGTCCTCGGCGTCATCGTCGTCGACGTAGTACCCGTCCTCGAACTTCAGGTAGTCCTCCCAGAAGTTGGCCACCTCGATGAGGTACGGATAGACCTTCTTCGCATAGTCCAGGTCGTAGGTGTGATAGAAGCGCATGAGCATATTGACCGTGTTGAACACGGCGTTGCTCTTCTGGCCGTAGAAGCCACCGGTAGACCACTCCATCGACGTATCCAGACCCTTGGGACCGATCCCCACGTTGAAGTACACTCCCCTGCACTTCAGCAGATCTCGAGCGAACTCTCTCCCTCGGGCCATGTACTCCAGGATCGGGGTATCGTACGGGTCGGACAGCTCCACGTGGTTGGAGGAGTAGACACCCCACCAGGGAGCCTGATGGTTGTAGTTGAGGTGATAGTCACCCGCCCAGCCGGGCTCGTCCGTCGTGACCCAGTTGCCCCACAGCCCGGGCGGGAATTGCACGTTGCGACTGCAACAGGCGAGGATGTAGTGGGCCCCATACCAGTACTTTTCGATCAGGGGATCGCCGATCTCGACAAACGACTTGGACCAGAAGTCAGCCCACCACTGCTTGTGTGCCTCGCGAAGCGACTCCACCTGCTCGAAGGTAATATTCTCAACGCGCGTGCGAGCTTTCCCCAGATAGGCATCTGTATCGTGGTTCGTCAGGATAGAGGCGATGACTATCACGGGTTCTCCCGCCGGCTGCAAGTTGAACCGATCCGATGTGCCGCCCATGCCGGCTGCCGGCGAGAGCAGCTTGTCTCCGCTATAGAGCTGACGCATGACGACGGCCGCCTCAGTCGGCCACTCCACGTCTTTGCCTGTGAACCTGCGCGTCGCCCAGTAGCCCTCCGGGACGGGACCACAGGCGGCCTCCGAGCCATTGCCCGTCTTGGGCGCCAGCGTGACATCCACAATCAGCTCGAGGTCGCGTTCCTCGCCCAACCAGCCCCCATCGCCCACCAGCTCGATCACCAACAGGTTCTCCGTGGCCGCCACCCAGGAACGTATCTTCACGGTGACGTTTTCCTTCTCAAAAACGGCGCGGGTTTCGGCCTCGTATATGTCCTGCTCGACGTGATAGGAAGCACCGTCGAACTGCGGCAGGCGAACGTCGATCCAGCCGATCACACACGGCATGCCATGGGGCCAGCCCGGCTTGGCCTTCCAGAAGTCACACTTCGATATCCAGAAGCGCTGTGACTCGGGTGGACCGCCAATGGCCACCCCGACGTCTCCGTTGCCTATGATGGGTCCGTCAACCGTCAAAGTAGTCGGCACCCTCGCCGGTGGAGACGTGAAAACGCCCTTGCATTGGGAGACAATCCTCGCGGTTTCCTCTTTCATCGGTCCCTCCAGTATTCGTGCCCAACACGTTACACAGCATGTAATCGTCAGAAGACAGGTTGGAGTAGTGGTCCAAAGAAGCATCGGGAGTTTTCGCTTCCGCCGTCATTCGCTCGGCAGAGAATGCGCCGCAAACGGCCGGCGCTAAGGCCCTTCGCGTGCGCCAGGTCGCAGCCAGCCAGTGGATCGACCTTTCGGCTACTTCCGGATCGCCCGTCGCAGGGCCTGCATTCTCTTCAAAGATTCATCTCCGATCGTTCCGTCCTGATAGATGCCCAAGTTCATTGTCACCACGCCCTGCTTATCCGTGATGTCCCTGACAAAGTCGATAAGCTCTTGTTCAGTAAAGGTGGGCGATGGCATCTCGGAGTTCGGCTTCCTGTGAACCCAGATATCCTCCAGCATAATGAGGGCGTGAAGCTGCAATCCCTCTCCTGCCGAGTATTCAATGTAGCGTCCTGTTGCAGGCTTGAGCGGCCCGTCAATTTCGCCGGCCCAGTATTCCTGCCAGCCTGTCGCATCCGGAAATAGCCAGTAGTTGGAGCTAATGATACGCTCCGGGTTTCCTGTCTTTGTTGCATTGAACAGACGCTCAAACGGTGTCGGAGCATCCGGAGACACTTGTGGGATAATGTCCCATCCGTCAAACCAGTAGCCGGCCAGTTTCCTGCCGTAGCGCGATCCCATCTCCTTGAGGGTCCGGACGTGGACGTCAATAGCCTCCTCACCGGAGGAGATGCTATCACAGCTCAGAGCATCCTCCACCACGCAGTGCGAAGCGATGTAAAGCATCAGCTTGATTCGCCTTTTGTCCAGTGCATCAGCTATGTCACCAACGAGGTCACGCTCAGTTGTCCATCCGGCATGAATCTTCTCCCAGGATTCAATCGGCGCAGGCCACTGAGAATGACCATGGTTCAGGGTAAAGATGACATAACCGGCACCGGTGTCTGCAACCATATCTGCGAAAGCGTTAGCGTCGAAATCGCGGACCGCTTCGGCGTAAGGCTTCTTCGGTCCGTGCCGGGGCTGGCTGTTCGGCTCCCAGTAGAACATCACACCGTATTGTGCCTCGACGAACCAATCTGTGCTGGCACGGCTCTTCCTGGCACGTTCTTCAGCAGCAGCTATGGTCGCCTTAGCAGCCACCGGTGTAAGTTCCATCGAACGGAGATCCATGACATCTCCGGACTCTGGCTCAGTAACACGAATCGTGATCGTGCTAACGCCGGCAGGTAGGTGCAAAACGCCCTGCAGGCGGACCCTCTCGTAATTCTGAACATAGTCTTTGTCGATTGGCGTTTCTTCTGAGCTCGGCCCTTCTTCATACATCCCGCTGGTCTTGTGTACCGTGCCTTTGATTCTGCTATCTGATGAGGCAATCTCGAACTTCGCACCTTCAGCTGCTGCTATTGCTCCATAGCAGAGGGCAACCTCATAATCACCCGGCTCGGAGGTCCTTACCTGCCAAGTCATGCTGGCCTGGCCTACCCATCTTATGATCATGTTTTCCGGCAAGTACTTCTGTGAGGCTACAGCCCCTTCCATTTTTTCGGCTGTCTGTCCATACAATCGAGTAATGGCTCTTGAGTCAACTCGAACCACTGGTCCTGTGGAAGGCTCCGCTGCCGCTGCGCTGGTTGAGACAAAAGCCATCGCAGCCATCATTAGCACTGCCCAACAAAGCCTGGTAATCGAGACCTTTGACAACTGCCCTAGAATCGGGCTGGCAATTCCAAAGAGAACAAACGTTCTTGACTTCATTTCTTGCTCCTTTCGATCATGAAGAATCTCTGCTTTGACCTGTCCCCCCGAAAAACACTATCTGGGCGTTCTGGGGCACTTGCTTCCGTCCGGGGTTGCCAGTATCCTGGGCGCCGTGAGCGCACTCTGGCGAGCGGATGAGTTTCTGGACAGCACGGGATGATCTGGCTGGTGAGATGCGAACCGCGGAGGCACGACGCGAGCACCTACTCCAGGAGATCGCGGCGGCCGAAGGCGCCGAGGCGCCGGTCGCGCTCACTGTGCTGCCCCAGACAGTGCGGAGGATTGTGTCCGACCTTCCAGGCATGCTGGCTGCGGGTCAGGTAGAGCACGTCAAGAGCGCACTGAGGCGTCTGGTGGGGAAGATCGAAGTTCAGGGCGAGGAATTGCCGGGGCGGAAGAGACCTGGAGCGGTGCTGGTTCTCCAGGGCAACCTGGAGGCCGCCCTCCAGCTCGCTTCCGAAAAAGTCAAGGGTGCTGGTAGCCCCGGCGGGATTTGAACCCGCGATCTCATGGCTGAGAACCATGTGTCCTAGGCCGCTAGACGACGGGGCCGCGATGCTCTGTTCAATTGGCTGCGGGGCTAGGATTCGAACCTAGAACTTCCTGATCCAGAACCAGGCGTGCTGCCAATTGCACCACCCCGCAACCCCAGTCTAGTCGAGTCTAGCAGAGGCCATAGGGGCTGTCAACCGCAGGCGCCCGCGGCAGGGAGACGGAGAGCAGCTATTGCGCGCGGAGGAGCACCTACTGCGCGCGGTAGACCTTGTCGCCGGGGCGGACCTTTTCACCGACCTTGATGCCGATGGAGTCCCCGGGGCCGGCCTTGGTGACGGCCTGATGCTCGATCTGCATGGAGTCCACGGTGACAATGAGGTCGGTGGTGTGGCCCTTGATGTGGATGCCCTCGCCAACTGTGAGGTCGTCGGAGAGATCGATGGCCATGACGCCGATCTTTCCGAAGTAGTGGGTGATTTCTCCGATGGGCTTCTGCTCCGGGACGTCCGGTTGCTGGGTCATCGCCGCACCTCCTGTGAGGGATAGCGAGTCTGGGGACAGGGTTTCCCCATTACGGGCGGCTTGCCTGCCGGGGGAAGAAGAAAGTCTGCGCCGATCGCTATCGGGGGGCAGGTAGGGGCTGGACATCTGCTAGAATGGCGGGGGCGGGATTGAGGCGTTGGGCCGGGAGGTGAAAAATGCCGGAAGGACAGCGATTAGTACTGGCGTGGACGATTGTGCTGCTGGTCGTGCTGTGGAGCTATTTGTGGAAGGGGATTGCCCTCTGGCACGCGGCGCGCCGGAATCAGTTGGGCTGGTATGTGGTGGTGCTATTGGCTCCGCTGTTCGGGGCGGTGGAGATGTTCTACGTGTTCGTCGTGGCGCCGCGGCGGCCGCAGGTGGGCGGGAGCGGGGGGCCGTTGGGCCGGTGATGGGGGCGGGGCGGCCGGCGCTACGTCTCGACCGGAAGGGGAAGAGTCTCAACATCTGCGGCCGAAGGTCCGAATATTAGAGCAAGAGCAGGCCGGCAGGGGGTGGTCGGGGCCGCTGGGAGTGCTCGGCGCGAGCCGCGAGGGGTATTAGTGCCGACTGGAACTGTGGAATAAGGTTGGAGGTCGCAGCGGTAAGAATGATCGTAGGCGCCGAGGGGATTCGGGGCCGATGGTGCCGCGTGTCGGGTGAGGGGGAGTCGCGCGGAGGGAGATCAGGTGCTGGAGATACTGAACACGCTGGCGAAGGGGGGGCCGGTGATGGTCCCGCTGGCCGTTTGCTCGCTGTTGGCGGTCACGGTGATCATCGAGCGCTATCTTGCGCTGCGGAACGCCGGCCGGGGCGGCGAGCAACTGATTGCAGCCATCCGGCGGGCGCACCGGAGCGGGGACGGCGCGGAGGCGCTGGCCGAATGTGAGCGAGTGGACGGTCTGGTGGCGGGCGTCCTGGCGGCCGGCGTTAGGGCGCACCTAATGGGAGCGCCAGTGGCGGAGGCGATGGAGGAGCAGGCGCTGACCGACCAGGGAGTCCTGAATCGTCGACTGACGGTGTTGGACACGATCGTGACGCTTGCGCCACTGCTGGGACTGCTGGGAACGGTGCTGGGGATGATCTCGGCCTTCCAGATTATTTCCGTGAGCGGAACGAGCCACCCGGCGGGCATCACGGGCGGGGTGGCGGAGGCGCTGATAGCGACGGGGACCGGTCTGGCGATCGCCATCTTCACCCTGGTTGGATACAACTGGTGCCGGGACAAGGTGCGGCACGTCACGGAGGAGGTCGAGCTGCGGGCAACGCAGCTCGAGAACCTGTTTGCAGTCGCAGGCGTCACGGAGCGGGAGGAGGTGCCGGTTGCGCCTTAAGCGGCGGCCAGTGGAGAAGGCGCGGATCGAGCTCATCCCAATGATCGACACCATGGCATTCCTGCTGGTGTTCTTCATGATCGCGTCTTTGGCGATGAGCCGGCAGGCGGGAATGCCGGTGCGGTTACCGAGCGCGGAGTCAGCAGACGCGCGAACGTGGGGGGACCGAGCACTGGTGGTGACGCTGGATCGAGAGGGGATGCTCTTCCTGGGGAAGGAGCCGGTGGGATGGGAAGAGCTGAGGGCGCAGGTGGAAGAGCGTGTGGCGGCGCGGCCGGAGCTGATCGTGGTGATAAACGCGGACGAAGAGGTGAGGCATCGCGAGGTGGTGGCAGCGATGGACGCGGTGAAGCAAGCAGGCGCGGCCAACATGGTGATCCCGACGCGGCCTCGGGAAGAGAAGCCGAACGAGGTCTCATGAGGGAAGCAGACGGAGACAAGCGGCTGAAGTGGGCGTTTGCGGTGGCGCTGCTGCTGCACGCGGGCGCGCTGGCGGGAGCGGCACGGATTCCGGCCGCCGTGGGGTCGCCGGGTCGTGGTTTCGAGGACATACGGGTATTCGATACTGCGGCGCCGGCCCTAGTATCCACTGTAGATCTCGTAGAATGGCCGTTGCAGGCATCTTCCGACACGAGTATTGAGATGGCGCTCGTGGAGCCTGTGTTGGTGGGGCCGCCTGTGGAGGGAAGCACTGAGAAGGCGCCGGAACCACCGCGTTCGGTGGCAAGATCGACCGCGGAGCCGCGGGATCAGGTCCCGCAGGCAGAAACGCAGCAGCCGAAGCCGGTCAAGCGAGCGCGGGCGCCAGTGGTGCGACCCGCTGATACGGTGCCGCAGCCCGTCGAGCGGCCGCCTGCGCCGAGCACGCAGGATACACCTGGAGACGCAGTGCCCGCCGGTGGCGGCGGTGGCGGCGGCGGCTCTGTTGACCTCGGGTCTGCGAGTAGGAATGGGACCGTGGCGGGGATTGAGAGCGGGGGCACGCCTCTGGGCGAGGTGCCTGGGACGGGTACGGGGATAGGGGTAGGCGTTGGCTCGGGCAGCGGCGGTGGGAGCGGCGGCGGGACGGGGAGTGGAACGGGGACTGGCGTCGGCGAGGGATCTGGCACAGGAACAGGCGGGGGCACCGGGGACGGGGGGACCGGCGGCGGCTTCAACTCGCGCGTGGCTGACCGGCAGGAGCCAGAGATCATCTCGAAGGGGGCTCTGGAGTATCCAGGGTCCGCGGTGGCGGACGGAGTAGAGGGGACGGTGCGATTGAAGGTGTTGGTGAGCGAAACGGGGACGGTGGCGGAGGTGGATGTGATCGACTCGTCGGGGGACTGTAGGCTGGACGCGGCGGCGGCCGAGTTCGTAGGGAGGTGGCGGTATCGGCCGGCGGTGCAAGACGGGACGCCGCGGCGTGTCTACACGTACGCGAAAGTGACGTTCGAGCTGGACTAGCTTGGCAGGCGGTGGGAGGGTCCCCACGGGACGCAAGGAGGCAGGTGTGTCGGCGCGTTTGGGCGTCGAAATGTGGAAATTGGATATGACCGGAATTGGAACAGTTGAGAACCGAGAGGGAGTGAGCGAGATGAGGTTGACCCGAAACAGAGCAGTTGTACTTGCGGGCGCGGCGCTGGCGATGATCCTGGTTGTGGCGCCGGTCTGGGGCGCTGTAACCGGGGTGGTATCGGGGACAGTGACAGACCAGGAGACGGGAGAGGTGCTCGCCGGGGCCAACGTCTCCGTGACGGGGACGGACCTGCGCACGGTGACGGATGCGCGGGGTCGGTTCGTGATCACGAACGTGCCGCCTGGAGGCTACACGGTCAGCTTGAGCCTGATCGGTTACACGGAGACCCAGGTGACCGAGGTGGCGGTGGTGCAGGGACAGGTGAGTCAGTTGGCGGTGGCTCTCGAACCGACTGTGGTAGAAGTGCCAGGGGCGGAGGCCGTGATAAAGGCCGCGCGCGTGGCGCTGCGCCAAGACGTGACGGCCTCGGTGTATGCAATCACGGCGGCGGACGAGCAGCTAACGCTGTCGCAGCCGAACGATCGCTATCAGTTCCCCGGGCTGGTGTTCGCGCAGCCGGGGGTGGTGCCGGACAACACGTTCTATCCGCACATCCGAGGCGCGCGTTCGAACCAGGTCGGGTACTTCCTGGACGGTATCCCGATCACCGAGCCGAATGCGAATGTGTTCGCCACCAACATCGTGTCGATAGGACTGGACCGGCTGGAGCTCTTCACGGGGGGCTATCCGGCCGAGTACGGCGGGTTCACAGGCGGGATAGTCAACCAGGTGGTGAAGCGGGGGGACCAGATCCGCGGGAGCCTGGTGGATCTCGCGGGGGGAACTCCGTACGACTTCGGCGGGCTGGTTCTGGAGCGAGGGGATGTGGAAGATCGGCTCAACTGGTACTACGGACTGAACAGCTGGCACAGCAACTTCAACGAGAACCTATTCACATCGTCGGCGCCGACGGTTTCGGACCACATAGCGAAGGTGATCTACGACGCCGGAGATCGGGATAGTGTGACCTTGCTGGCGCACCATGGATATGCCCGATACCTGATGCCGTGGCAGCGGATGTGGTCCTTCGACCCGGTGGCATCGGACTGGGTCACGGTGCGAGAGAGCGATGACTACGGCCGGCAAGGACACGACCTGGATGCGATCACGCTGAACCATACGGTGGACGCGAGGTCGTACTGGACGCTGCGGCTCTCCCGGCTGCGGCACTTCCTGCAGTTAGAGGTGGGGGACCCGGACAACTTGTTCTGGCAGCACCGGAGCGAGCGGATGTTCACCGGGCAGTTCGACTACGAGCGGCAGGCCGGGGATCACCGCCTGCGGGCCGGGGTCTGGCAGATCAACAGCGACAACGACTCGAGCTACAGCGTGCTGCTGTTTCCAGCGGGGTTCGTTTCCGACAACGATACGAGGAATACACAGGCGTACTTGCAGGATACGTGGGAGCTGGGAGGTAGGCTGACGCTGACCCTGGGAGGCCGGTATGAGAAGATTACGTATGACCGGCCCGAATGGGGAGAGATGGAGCTGAGCGAGAGCAGCGGGCGCGCGGGGTTCACCTATGCAGTTTCGTCCGACATGTTAGTTCGCGGCTCGTATGGGCGGTACGTGGAGTTCCCGCGGGCGAATCTGATCGCCTATCGGTTCACCGGAGTCGACTATGGCTGGTACTCGTTCATGGCGCCACAGTTCCCTGTGAAGCCGCAGTTAGACCGCGCGCGCGAGCTGGGGCTGGAGTGGAAGCTGGACGACAGCACGCTGCTGACGGCCACGCACTTCAAGCGGGAGAGCGATCAGATGATGCAGCGCTGGCACGGGGCGCTGCACGACGACGCCGGCGCCATCGTGGTGGATGGATACGGCAACCCGATCCTGTCAGACTCGCTGTCGGATTTCGACGAGATGGCGCCGGTATGGTTCGCCTCCAACGGCACCGGCACCGCGCGGGGGACCGAGGTGAAGGTGGACCGGCGGCTGTCGGACAGGACGCGGGCCTGGCTCTCGCATACGTACATGGACGCGAAGGCGACAAGCCCGCGGGACAACATCTATCCATATGGCTATGGGTTCCTGAACCGAACGGATGCGGAGGGCCTGGCGCAGGAGTTCCCCGTGGACTGGAACCAGGAGCACACCACGTCGCTGGCACTGCAGCACGAGGTGGGCAAGTTCACGATCAATCCGTGGGTGACGTATGGGAGCGGATTCCCGTACGGCCAGAGCGGGTTGGACTTGGGCGGGAGCGATCCGGCCCACGTTCCGAACCCGGACTACGATGAGCAGGATCCTGGGAGTCCGGCCGAGCTGGTAGTGCCCGAGAACTACGTGGACCCGAATGATCCGCGGCAGGGGTTCATCACGCCGAACTCTCTGGAGACGGACAAGAACGTGACTGTGAGCCTGAACCTGCGGTATGACGCAGGCTCGGGGCGCGAGGTATACTTGCAGGTCTACAATCTGTTCGCCCGGGAAGATATGACGAGCTACGTGATCGCGCACCCACAGACCGGGGGCCTGATCGGCGCAGTCGAGGGCAACGAGGTGCGCTATGTGCCGTTCTCAAGGACGCCGCCTCGGTTCTTCTCGCTTGGAGTGAGGCAGGAGTTCTGAGAGGGAGAACGAGAGAGAACGCGAGCGGGGGACCCGATCCGACGGGTCCCCCGTGCTGTTTGCCCAGGCGGACAGCGGCATCAAGCGTTCTGGAGTGCATCCCGCGCGGCGGCCTGTTCGGCCTGTTTCTTGCTCTTGCCGGAGCCGCTGCCGAGGACCCGCCGGCCCACGCGCACTTGGGCGACGAAGGTTCGGTCATGGTCGGGGCCGGACTCAGAGAGCACGCGATAGGTGGGAGGGGTCCGGTGGCGTTCTTGTATCTTCTCCTGCAGCACGGTCTTGTGGTCCGGCTCGTGCTCGGCGCGCTCGATGGCTCGGAGATGATCGCGCAGCAGGCGAAGGATGAGAGCGCGGCTGGTTCGGAAGCCGCGGTCCAGGTGGACGGCGCCGAAAACGGCCTCGAGGGCATCCGACAGAATGGACGGACGATCCCTTCCCCCGCTCTGCTCTTCTCCCTTCGAGAGGATGAGATAGCGCCCGAGGTCGATCTCGCGGGCTACGTTGGCAAGGATGGGCTCAGAGACGGCGACGGCCTTGAGCTTCGTTAGCGGACCTTCCTCGAGCTCGGGATGGGATCGGTAGAGGTAACCAGCTACTGCGATCCCCAGAACGGCGTCGCCGAGGAATTCGAGCCGCTCGTTTGGCGGCAGGTTGAACTCTTGCGGGGCCGATCGATGGGTTAGGGCCTGGCGGAGCAGGTCGAGGTCGCGCATTTCGACGCCGATTTGGTCGGCGAGGGACTGGGCGTCACCGGCCAGACTCCGGGAGGTCTTTGCCGGAGACTTCGCCTGCTTGCGGCCACCAGGTGTGGCGGACTTGCGGGGGCGACGAGGGAGTGGCTTAGCCGCCACGAGTGTCTTCCTTCTCCTGGGCGGGCGGGAGCTTCAGGGCGAGGTGGAGTTCGTCCAGGACCTCCGGCGGGACCTCGGCGGGCGCGCCCGTAAGCGGGTCAACTGCGGCCGCGGTCTTGGGGAAGGCGATGACATCCCGGATGCTATCCTCCCCGCAGGCCATGGCGACCATGCGATCGAAGCCGAAGGCGATACCGCCGTGAGGTGGGGCGCCGTACTGGAAGGCCTCGAGTAGGAAGCCGAAGCGGCGATTTGCCTCCTCCACCGGCATGTCGATGGCGGCGAGCACTTTCTCCTGTATGTCTCTGCGATGGATGCGGATGCTGCCGGAGGCGATTTCGGCGCCGTTGAGCACCAGGTCGTAGACCTGGCCTCGCACGCGCAGGGGGTCGGTGTCGAGCATCCCGAGGTCTTCGGGGTTCGGGGAACTGAAGGGATGGTGCATGGGCTCGACGCGTTTCTCTTCTTCGTTATAGGCAAACAGAGGGAAGTCTGTAACACGCAGGCCGCACCACTTGGACTCGTCGATGAGCTGGAAGCGCCGAGCAAGGTCGAGGCGGAGCCGGCCGAGGACCTCGCAGGCGAGCGGGAACTTGTCGGCCACCAGGAGCAGAAGGTCGCCGGGCTCCGCGCCGGTGGCGGCGCGGAGGGCCGCCTGCTCGTCTGCCGAGAAGAACTTGGCGATGGGGGACTTGAGCTCGTCGGGGTTGACCTGGAACCAGGCAAGGCCCTTGGCTCCGCCCTGCCTGGCTGCCGACTCGAGTTCGTCGAGCTCGCGGCGGGAAAGGGAGGAGCCGCCGGGCAGCCGCATGCCGCGGATCGTACCTCTGGCTGTCAGCACTTGGGAGAAAGCGCGAAACTGTGTCTGGCCGAAGACGTCGTCGAGCTTGAGAAGCTTGAGCTCGAAGCGGGTGTCGGGCTTGTCGGAGCCATAGGTGTCCATCGCCTCCTGGTAGGTCAGGCGAGCGAAGGGCACGGGGATGTCGATGTCGACCTTGCTGAACACATGCCGCGTCAGCGCTTCGCCGAGATCCAGGACGTCGTCCTGCTGGACGAAGGACATCTCGATATCGATCTGAGTGAACTCAGGCTGGCGGTCGGCGCGGAGGTCCTCGTCCCGCAGGCAGCGGGCCATCTGGTAGTAGCGCTCCACGCCGCTCACCATGAGCAACTGCTTCAGGAGCTGGGGGGATTGGGGGAGGGCGTAGAAGCTGCCGGGGCGGGTGCGAGCGGGGACGAGGTAATCGCGGGCCCCCTCCGGGGTGGCGCGCATTAGCAGAGGGGTCTCGATCTCGATGAACCCGTCGCGGTCCAGGAACTCCCGGGTGGCCTGGGCCATCTGGTGACGGACCCGCAGATTGCGCTGCATGCGAGGTCCGCGAAGATCGAGGTAGCGGTACTTGAGGCGGAGCGTTTCATCGACCCGGGAGCTGTCGGCGATCTCGAAAGGCGGAGTCTTCGCAGGATTCAGGATTTCGAGCGCGGCGGCGCGCACCTCGACCTCACCGGTGGGGAGGCCGGGGTTGACGGAGGTGGCCGGCCGCGGGGTGACTTCGCCGGTGACGGCGATGACGTACTCGGCGCGGAGCTTCTTCGCCTCGGCATGGACCTCGGATGACTGGGAGGGGTCGAAGACGATCTGGGCGATTCCCTCACGGTCCCGCAGGTCGACGAAGGTGAGCCCGCCGTGGTCGCGGGTGGAGACGACCCAGCCGGCGAGGGTGACGGTCTGCCCGACATGATCGGAGCGCAGCGCGCCGCAGGCGTGGGTGCGAATCATTGGTGGTCCTCTCGTGACTCACCGAGGTCCTTCTTGATGGTTGGGGCTGCTTCCGCCCTGGCGACGCTCGTCTGGTCGCCGGTCTGCATGTCCCGCAAGGTGACGCTCCCGGCTGTCAGCTCATCCTCCCCTATCAGCGCCACGCCCCGGGCGCCGAGGCGGTTGGCCTCTTTCATCTGGGCTTTGAGGCTGCGCTGCGTGTAGTCGATCTCCGCGGAGAGGCCGGCGCGGCGCACTTCAATGGCGAGGGCAAAGGCCGGATCGCGGGCTTCCGGGGAGGCGGCGGCCACGTAGACGTCGAGCTGCCCTCGGACAGGCTGAGAGCCTGTCCCACCGGCCTGTTCGAGCACGAGCACGAGGCGCTCGAGGCCGGAGCCGAAGCCGATGCCAGGGGTGGGCGATCCACCGAGGACCTCGGCGAGGCCGTCGTAACGCCCGCCGCCCATGATGACATCTTTCGCTCCGAGTGAAGGGTGGACGACTTCGAAGGCGGTGCGGGTGTAGTAGTCGAGGCCGCGGGCGATGGTGGGGTCCACCTCGTACGCCACGGAGAGCGCGTCGAGAGCGGCCTTGACACCGGCGAAGTGCTGGCGGCAGTCGTCGCAGAGGTGGTCGAGTGCGCTCGGCGCTCCGTGGCGGAGTTCGACGTCCTTGGGGGCCTTGCAGTCGAGGATGCGAAGGGGGTTGCTTTCGTAGCGCGCCTGGCAGAAGTCGCACATCTCGGCGATCACGGGCTCGAAGAACTTGCGGAGAGCTTGCTGGAAGGCGGGCCGGCATTGCGGGCAGCCGATGCTGCTGAGGTGGGCGACCGCTCCCTCCATGCCGATGGCATCGAGGAAGTCGTGGAAAAGGGCGATGATCTCGGCGTCGATGTTTGGGCCGGAGGCGCCGATGGCTTCTACGCCGAGCTGGGTGTGCTGGCGATAGCGACCGGCCTGGGGGCGCTCGTAGCGGAAGATGGGCGCGAGGTAGTAGAACTTCTGGACCCCGGCCAGGTTATGCTCGAGGTAGGCGCGCACCACCGAGGGAGTGCCCTCCGGACGAAGGGTGAGGCTGCGGCCGCCGCGGTCGGGGAAGGTGTACATCTGCTTGTTGACGATCTCGGTGCCCTCACCGGTGCCCCGCACGAACAGCTCGGTATCTTCGAAGATGGGGGTCCTGATCTCGCGGTAGCCATAGCACCGACAGATGTCGCGAAAGGCGGTCTCGACGCGCTGCCAGCGCCACGAGACTTCAGGGAGGACGTCTTGGGTGCCACGAGGAGCCTTGTATTTCGGCGGCATTGGTTCGGCCTTGGTTGAATGCAGAGCAATTCGTCGCGGCGGCGGCGGTGTCCTTCCGGGAGGCGGCGCCGCAACAGACTTGGCACCGGCAGCCTACCTTGACATCGCCGCGCCGGCACCGATATACTGCCATTGGAGCGCAGGAGACGGGCAATCATGTTCGATCGCGTGAGGGCGGACATCCAGGCCGCGCTGGAACGGGATCCGGCGGCCCACAGTCGCCTGGAGGTACTGCTGTGCTACGCGGGACTGCACGCGATCCTGCTGCACCGGGCAGCACATTGGCTGTGGGGGCGCCGGTTGCGGCTGATGGCGCGGTTCCTCTCTCACGTCACTCGTCTGCTGACCGGCATCGAGATCCACCCGGCAGCGAGGATCGGCCGCGGGCTTCTGATAGACCATGGGATGAGCACGGTGATTGGGGAGACCTCCGAGATAGGGGATAGCTGCACGCTCTACCAGGGAGTGACTCTCGGGGGGACCGGCAAGGATACTGGGAAGCGGCATCCGACGCTGGGGAACAACGTGGTGGTGGGGGTGGGGGCGAGCATCCTGGGGTCAATCGCAGTCGGGGACAATGCACTAGTTGGCGCTGGGTCGGTGGTGCTGAGGCCGGTGCCGTCGAGCACGACGGTGGTGGGAGTTCCGGCGCGGGTGGTGCGGGAGCACGGCAAGAGGGTGGTGGCCGCGGATATCTCGGGCGCCACTCAGGACGATCCCTGCGAGCAGTGCCAAGAGGCATTTGCGAAAGAGATCGCGCGGCTGGAGCGGCGGCTGGCGGAGTTGGAACGCAGGCTGTCCGCCGCCGCGGGGGTGACTGATTCTGACTAGCGGGAGCCCCCACCGCGAGGTTTCAAGGGGCGGGAGCGCTGATTGCGCCGGTCGGGGTCGGTCTCTCGGCGCCGGGTCCAGAGGCCGATAGAGGTAGCGATGCCGATACAGATCTACAACACGCTCACGCGCAGCAAGGAAGCGTTCGTTACCAGGGAGCCGCAAAAGGTGGGGATGTATGTGTGCGGCGTGACGCCCTATGCTGCGGCACATGTGGGGCACGGGCGGTCGGCGGTGGCGATGGACGTAGTGCGGCGCTGGCTGGTGTATCGCGGCTATGAGGTCACGTATGTAGTGAACGTGACCGATGTGGAGGACAAGATCATCGCGGCCTCGCAGCAGGAGGGCCGTGGTTGGAGGGAAGTCGCCGACGAGCACGCGGCGAGCTACTGGGGGGAGCTTGAGGAGCTGGCGGTGCTTCCGCCAACCGTCACGCCGGTGGCCAGTGAGCACATTGACGAGATTGTGGCCCTAGTGCAACGTCTGGTGGAGAAGGGACACGCCTACGCGGTAGACGGAGACGTGGCCTTTCACGTGCCGAGCTTTCCCGAATATGGCAGGCTGTCGCGCCGGGACCTGGACTCGCAGATCACGGGAGCGCGGGTGGAGGAGGATCCGAGAAAGCGCGATCCGCGGGATTTCTTTCTGTGGAAAGCGGCGAAGCCGGGCGAGCCGAGTTGGGAGAGCCCGTGGGGCCCGGGGCGCCCGGGATGGCACATCGAGTGCTCCGCCATGAGCAGCAAGTACTTGGGTGACGGATTCGATATCCACGCCGGTGGCACTGACCTGATGTTTCCCCATCACGAGAATGAGATAGCCCAGTCCGAAGCGGCGTCCGGTTCGCGGTTCGCGCGCTTCTGGATGCACCACGGGATGGTTAGCATAGCGCGGGGTGAGAGCGATGATGAAGAGAAGATGAGCAAGTCGCTGGGCAACGTGGTGGGGCTGCGGGAGGTGCTGGATCAGGTCGGGGGGACGGTGCTGCGCTATTTCTACATTGCCGCACACTACCGGAGCGACATTCCATTCACTGAGACTGCGCTGGAGCAGGCACAGGGCGCGGTGGAACGGCTTCGCATCGGAAGGCAGACGATCGATCGCCTGTTTGGGCGAGGGCCGAAGGTGGGCGGGCAGAACTTGGCCGAGCTTGAGGAAGCGCGGCAGGTCGCGGAGGCCGAGTTCCACGATGCGATGGACGATGATTTCAGCACTGCGCGGGCGCTGGCGGCGTTGCACGGGCTGGTGGGGGCGGCCAACCGGCTGGGAGCGGAGGCGAGCGCGAGCTTCGCGCCTTCGGAGCAAGGTCGGGCGCGGCTGGCTGCTGCGAGAGACACGCTCGTAGGGCTGGCTGGGATATTGGGGCTCAGCCTCGCGGAGGAGAAAATGGAGCAGGGGCTGGCGACGGAACTGATACAACTGCTCGTGCAGATGCGTGAGAAAGCGAGGGAAGCGGGCCAGTACGGGATCGCGGATGAGGTGCGGTCGGGGCTGGATGAAGTGGGAATCGTGCTGGAGGACCGCCCAGAGGGGACCAGCTGGCGTCTGAGGTGAGGTGGAGGTCCGCGGTCGGCCCGGGCGGACGCCCTGAGGCGAACTTGGGAGCCCCCGGCGGGAAAAAGTTAGGAAATCCGCGCATTTTTCACCCCTGGGCTGTGGACACGGTATTGACGCGGACGTTGGTGTTGCCGTATAATCAAATGGACGGGCTCGAGAGTGGGCCCGCTCGATGGATGCCTGGCGGGGTCGAGACAGTATCAAGAAACTGGGCGGAAAGGAGGTGTGCTAACTGGGAGTAGGGGCGGGAGAGTGAATCGCGCTACGCGCGCGTAAGCAGTGCGACTATCGATGGTGGAGGCGGCAGTAATGCCTGACAGGGGCATGCGAGACACTTCACTGGGTTTCCACGGCATGCTGGACGAGGAAGTGGTGCGATACGCGAAAGGCGGCAGCAGCCTAGCTACAGAACACCTGCTCAGCAAATACCGAGGCATAGTCGAAGGCAAAGCTCGCTCGTACTTCTTGATTGGGGCCGATCATGAGGACATCGTTCAGGAGGGGATGATCGGTCTGTACAAGGCGATCCGAGATTTCCGCAATGATAAGTTGCTTCCGTTTCGCGCTTTCGCTGAACTCTGCATCAGTCGGCAGATCTTCACCGCAATCAAGGCGGCGACCCGACAGAAGCACATCCCCCTCAACTCGTACGTTTCCCTTCACGCCAGTCTGTTCGATTCGGACTCCGACCGGACGCTGCTGGATACCCTGGCGGAGAACGAGAAGGCGGACCCGGAGCGGCTGGTCATCACACAGCAATTCTCGGATGATCTCAGGCATCGGATCAGACACGATCTGAGCGGCCTGGAATCGGCCGTGCTACGGGGACATCTGGAGGGAAAGTCCTACCAGGAGATCGCGCAGGGGCTGCGCCGGCGGGTGAAGTCGGTGGACAACGCCCTTCAGCGGGCGAAGCGGAAGATTGGGAAGAGCATTCGCAAGATGATGGCGGTTGCATAGGGACAGGCCGCAGGCAGAGCAGGAGCTTGCGGCGTGTCCTAAGGCAGCCCCACACGAGCAGGGCGGGGAGTCTCGCTCTGCTCGTCCCTTTGGCGCGGCCTGAGGCGGGAGCGTACTTCTCGCGTGGACGCTGGACAAAGGAGCGGCGAGCGCCGTGACGAACCAGATTCCAGAGCAGCATGCCCTGCGGACGCTCTTCAGGGAAGCTGCTCAATGGGCGTTCCGGCATGGAGAGTTTCCAGAGCCGCGGGCGCGGGACGCGCGTCTCAAGTCGTACTTAGCAGAGGACCTCCTGACTCGTTTCCTCCATGTAGACCAGCTCTACCGGCTGCGGGACGCGCGGGGACGGCCCCTGGCGGATGTGGCGGAGATGCTGATCTCGGGGGAGGTAACGGGGGTGTCGGCGGAGCTGCATGCGCTGACTGTACAGCGACACATCGGGGATTACACGCTTTTTGTGACCGGCCTCTTCCCCGAGAGTCTCGAGCAGATCAGGCGGGATTGGGCGCGGAAGGACTCCGTGATGATGCAGCTTGGGGATCTGCTGGTTCCGTTCCGGAACCCAAGCGATTACTATGAGGAGGCGGGGCGGCGGGCCTATTGGCGGGCGGCCGAGATCGGGCGGGAGGCGGGGTTCATCGAGGCGGAGCTCTTCGGGATGCTGTCGGAGTTCTTCCGGGTGTATTCCCAGGTGATGAATCTGATTCGGATCTATCTCGATGCCAGTCCCGTGTTCGAGGAGCGCAGGCGGCTGATTCTCTGAGCCTCCGAGCGAGGGATAAGGGACAAGGGCGGCCGCCAAGCGGCCGCCCTTGCGATTTGGGGTAGAGCAGGTGTGCGATGAGAAAAGGGTTGCGCGTTGGCAGGGGGAACGTGAGGCCAGCCCTGTGACTGAGGAGAAACTTGATGGCTGAGCGTGCGAACTTGCCGTTGCAATTGGACCCGGAGGAAATGGTGGGCGGGCTGGTACGCGAGGATGAAGCTGCGCCGATAGCGGGAGCTACCTGGTATGTTGCGGAGGCCGCGGATGACGGTCTGAGCTATCGGTTTCCTGAGGGGGCGCTGGCGGAGGCGAAGTACCTGACGGCCGATCTGCTGGTGGACGGAGACCACTTGGTGGTGCTCGCGCTGCGGTTGCAGGAAGGTGAGGGCGGGCCAACATTCATGCTGCTGTTCTCGGCGCTGAACCAGTGTCAGGCGCGACTTCGGATGCGCTTGGAGGCCGTGGACCAGAATCGGTGGAGATACGATCGAGAGGGCGCCTGGTTGAAGCCGATGTGCGCCGGCGATCGCGTAGACCTGGCCAAGGTGGACCGCATGACGATCACGGTGCTGCGCAAGAGCGACCGGCCCGCCCGCTTCTGCCTTACTCCCGTGGCCGCGACGGCAGTCAAGCCGGAAAGGCTGGATGCGCCCGTGCTGCCGAAGGGACCGCTGTTGGACGAACTGGGCCAGAGCGCACTGCACGAGTGGCCCACGAAGAGTCGGAGTGCGGAGGAGGTGACGGAGCGACTGCGGGCGCAGGCGGAGGAGGCGGAAGGGCAGGAGCTTCCGGAGGTGTTCACGCGGTGGGGCGGGTGGAAGGAGCTTCGGTTCGAGGGGACGGGATTCTTCCGCACGCACCACGATGGGAAGCGGTGGTGGCTGGTTGATCCGGACGGGTGTGCGTTCTGGTCGGCAGGGCTGGACTGCGTGGGCCCGCATGTGGAGGCGCACTACGCCGGGATCGAGAGCGCGGCGGCATGGATGCCCGAGGTCGATGGGCAGTACGCCGAGGCGCACCATCAACTCGGCACCAATGCGCGATCCATCAACTACCTGGGAGCGAACTTCATCCGCGCGTTCGGGCCGGACGATTGGTACGGGAAGTGGAGCGAGGTCGCGCTGGGGATGCTGCGGCAGTTCGGGTTCAACACGGTTGCGAACTGGTCGGACTGGAGGATCGCGAAGGAGGCCGGTTTCCCGTACGTGCGGCCGCTTGATTTCCATCGAGGGAAGACACCTCGGGTGTTCCGAGATTTCCCAGATGTGTTCCATTCGGACTTCGAGGAAGAGGCGACGGAGTTCGCGAAGCAGCTCGAGGAGACGAGGGACGATCCGGCTCTGATCGGATACTTCCTGATGAATGAGCCGACGTGGGGATTCGCTCAGGAGACGCCTGCCGCTGGGATGCTCCACAACACTGCCAAGTGCGAGGCGCGGCTGGCGCTGCGAGATTTCCTGAAGAACAAGTACGGGAGCGACGCGGGACTGGCCGCGGCGTGGGGGATGGAGGTGACGCTGGCAGCGGTCGGGGAGGGGGAGTGGCGAGAGCGGCTGACCAAGGCTGCGGAGGGGGACCTGGAGTCGTTCAGCGCGGTGATGGTCGAGAAGCTGTTCGCGGCACTGAGCGACGCTTGCAAGAAAGTGGATCCGAACCATCTCAACCTCGGGGCTCGGTACTACACGGTCCCGCCGCCGTGGGCGCTGGAGGGAATGACATCCTTCGATGTCTTCAGCGTCAACGGCTATCAGCAGCGGGTGCGCCCGGAGCTGGCGGAAGTGAGCGAGCGAGTGAAGGCGCCGGTGATGGTCGGGGAGTGGCACTTCGGCGCGCTCGACGTCGGCCTGCCGGCGAGTGGGATCGGGCACGTGCGCGATCAAGCGGCCCGCGGCCAGGCGTATCGGATCTACCTGGAGGATGCGGCGGCGAAGCCGTGGTGTGTGGGGGTGCACTGGTTCACGCTGTACGACGAGTCGGCGCTGGGGCGGTTCGATGGGGAGAACTGGAATATCGGATTCGTGGATGTCTGCAACCGGCCTTACGAGGAGCTGTGCAAAGCGGCGCGGGCGAGCCACGAGCGGATGTATGCGGTGGCCTCCGGCGAAGTCGAGCCATACGATGAAGAGCCGGAATATCTTCCGCTGCTGTTCCTGTAGGGCACCAGCGCGAGGGGAAAGGCGCGCGGAACAATGGCTGGCTGGCGAGGGCTGCATTCTGTGGTCCGGGTCGTCCTGAAAGGAGCTGTCGTTGCGATGTTGAGCGGGTGTGGCAGTCTGGCGAGCGCGGAGGGCCCGGTGGTGCTCCAGGAAGGTGTGAATGGGTATGCGGGGTGCACGGCGGCGACCTTTGAGGCGGTCCGCAGGGAGGGCGACGGGCCGGCTGCGGGGACGCACCTTTGTCTCCGCGGGGCGAGCAACCAGGTGGTCATCAAGTTCGAGCTGCCCGAAGACCTGAAGGGGAAGAAGCTGGCGCGGGGGCGGCTGGAGGTGTTCGTTCCGGCGGTGCGCGATCTGAGGATGATCTGGGAGGTTCGGTGTCATGCCGTGGAGCACGAGTGGGAGGAGCACGCGGGATCGGTGGTTGGCGGGGCCCTTCCCGGGGGATGGCTGGATGGAGCGACGGAGTTTGGGCGCGGGCGGGCGGCCGGGGTGGTGGATTCATATGAGCTTTGGGAGTATGACGGGAAGTGGTTCCCGCACAAGTACCGGTTCCTCGGGGTGCCCGAGGGAGGGAAGTGGATTGACTTCAACGTCACGCCGCTGGTGAGGAAGTGGCTGGCCGAGCCGGAGAGCAATGACGGGGTGGGGCTGGTGCCGGTGAACTTGCCGGACCACCGGTTTCCGAACACCGCGGCGGTGGACATTCCAGCGCCGTGGCATCCGGAGAGGGAGAAGCGGCCGCGGCTGGTGCTGGAGTTCGAGCCGGTGGCGAAGCCGTACCTGGTGGGAATGACGCACACGCTGCGGAAGTACTGCGATTTCAGCACTCGCTATCGCTTCTTTGGGCCGTTCGAGGAGCAATATGAGATGGCGATGGCGAGGAACGAATTCGCGGGTTTTCAGGTGCTGATCTACCCGATGAGCGGCGAGCTGGCGGGAGTCAGCTTCGAGTGGACGGACCTGGTTGACGCCAAGACAGGCGGCAGGATTCCGAAGGAAGACATCGCGTATTGCTGCCAGGAAGTCTTCCCCCAACTTCATCCCAACGGCAAGATCAGGGACTGGTACTTCCACGGCAAGAACTTCGCTATGCCCGATGCGCTGACGGCGGCGCGGCCGGCGCATCTGCCGGAGCAGATGGCGACTCCGTTCTGGTTCAGCGTGCGAACGCGGCCGGAGGCGAGGGCGGGGACGTACTCCGGGACCATCACCGTGAAGCCGAAGAACGCGCGGCCGCGTGAGTTGAGGCTGACGGTGAAGGTCTGGAACTACACGATCCCGGAGGAGTGGAACTTCGAGACGATGGGCCAGACGGTGTGGGGGGATGTGCAGCGGGTGCACGGCGAGATCACGCCGGAGTTGAAGCGGAGATACGTGGACTTCCTGCTGGACCATCGGTTCAGCCCGACGGAGCAGTACATGGACAAGCTGTCCCCCGATCTTGAGGACATCGCGTATTGCATGGACCGAGGGATGAGCACGATCTATCTGTCGGGCAACTTCACGGAGAACGCGGCGGGGCTCCGCGAGCGCTATGAAGCGGTCAAGAAGCTGGGGCTGATTGACAGGGCGCTCGTCTACATCGGGGACGAGACCAGCGATTGGGAAGAGATGCGGCGGCGGTCGGATCTGATCCGAAGGGCGTGCCCGGAAGCGATGATCATGATCGGGGGTAGCTTCCCGCGGCCGGAACTTGAGGGAGTGATTGATGTCTTCGATCCCATGATTGATGTGGGAGGCAACGAGGTCTACAGCGTAACCGCGGAGCAGGTGCGGCCTCTGATCGCAGAGGCGCAAGCGAAGGGAGAGAAGTTCGTCTGGTATGTGGCGGCGGGGCCGATGCTGCCGTGCCCGAATGTGCAGATGGAGGAGCCGCTGATCGCGTCCCGGGTGCTGTTCTGGATGACGTGGAAGTTCGGGGTGACGGGATTCGAGTATTACTGCTACAACATCTGGAGTCACAATCTGCCGAAAGATGGGAAGCGGTGGCCGGAGGTCCCGTTCTATCCGCGGGGCTGGGGAGAGACGAACGGAGACGGGATGCTTTTCTATCCGGGGCCGGAGGGGCCGTTCAGCTCGGTGCGGTTCGAGAATATCCGGGATGGCATCGAGGACTGGGAGAGCCACTACGTGCTGCGAGACTACGCTGAGACGCTACGTCAGAAGGTGGCGCAGGAGCCTGGGCTAGCGGCGCAGGCGAAGCTGCTGCTCCAGAAGGCGGAAGCGATCCTTGCAGTGCCGGACGAGGTGTGCAGGGATTTCGTGACGTGGACGTGGGAGCCGGAGGTGCTGCTGGAGGCGCGTCGCAACCTGGGGGATACGATTGAGGAGTTCACTCGCCTGGTGACAGAGGACGAGATGCTGGGGGTTCGCAAGGCGCGGAAGGAGGCGGGCCTGGCGCGGCAGCGGGAGATGCTGAGGGAGCGGGCGGAGGCGGCAAAGCGCTAGTTCCTTCCTGACAGTCGGGGCGATGCTGAGCGGCGTCGGCTGGGCTGGCGCCGCTCATTGTTCGCTGTTGGAGGCTAGGCAGTCGGGTCGAGCACGCGGCCGAGGAAGAGAATGGCGCCGGTATTGATGTCGCGGATGAGGAAGATGAAGGGGCGGTCGATGGTGAGTTCGATAAGTTCATCGAACGGCGCTTCTGAACCTGCCACCATGACGGCGGTGGCAGCAGCCGCCTCCGTGCCTTCCTCGTCGACGCGGACGAGAGCCTTGTGGACAACATCAAGAATGAACAGATCGCGCGTGCCGTCCATTCCGGAGAGGTCTGCGAGGCCCAGCACGAAGGCGTCCGTCATGCCCATCCCGGACAACGCCTCCTTAAGCCGGAGTGCGGACTCGTAGGCGAACCGGGGCATGGTGAGGCGAACCTCGCGTGAGTCGATACCCTTAAGAATTGCGTCCACTCGCTCGCCGCTGAGCGAGTGCTCGAATTCTGTGAAGCCTCCTTCTGCCGGGAGCAGGACGACCAGGGATAGTTCCCGCCCATCGTAGGGCAGCTCCACGGCCTGATATCCTTCACCCTCGGCATAACCGAAGCGCTCAAACTGCCGCATCATGTCCCCGGTGACCTCGCGACCGTCGAGGAGCGTGAACTTGCCGGCGCGCGTGGCCTCCTTCTTGAACTTGCTCTCCCAGGCTGCGTCGAAGTAGATGGCGTTGGTGAGGACGAGACGCACGTCCGGCGTGATTAGGTCGCGCGGAATCAACTCCTCGATCTTCTTTTCTGTCTCGCGGCTAACCCATTTGTTGATCGTCGATCGGGAACCCTCCGGGTTATGCACGAAGTCCACTAGCCTCATTCCCGCGTCATAGACTTCGGCCAAGAGGTCGAGGAAGTCGGGGAGGAACGAGTATCCGGTCTGGCCCCAGAGGGCATTGACGATATGAAGGCGGAAGGGTTCGCCGCGGCGGCCCTCCGCGCCTTCGCCGCGGCTGGCGAGGTCCAGGTCGAGGGCATTGAAAGCTGGGTGGAGGGTTTCCTGTGGGAGGGTGAAGTGGAGGGTGTCCGCCATCTCGCGTTCGGTCCCACCGCGGGCGCCGGCATAGGTCATTGCAAGGGCCACGGAGATGCTGTAGGGGGAGAAGAACAGGTTTTCGTCAGTTCTGTCCTCACGCAGCGCGTGGTAGAGGTCGAAAGCGAAGTCGGTGTTGCCGGTGACGAGCGTGTTAAGGTCCGAGCTGGCAACGTCCGGTGATGTGTCCCGCGGCTTGTCGGACTTGACGAGTTCGCCGCCGATGGCGAAGACGCCGCAGCCGGACATGACGAATGCCAGGCAGAGCAACCGCCAGAAGCGCAGATTGCGCACTTTCGAGCTCCTCTAGCCGCTCTTCGGCGGCACAGATAACCCCTCCTTGTTCGACTTGCTTGGAGAGGGAAGAGTTCCGAGGCGGCAATGATTTCTAGGCAAGGAAAGAGCCGTTCGCGCAGAAGGTCTGTCTAAGGGTATCCCTGAGCGGGCGGAGGCAGGGCAAGGCATGAGGAGGTAAGGCGAGATGGCAAAGATGCTGATCGTGTACTACAGCCGGAGTGGGAACACGGAGAAGATGGCGGAGGCAGTGGCGAATGGGGCCAAGGCGGTGGCGGGAGTCGAGGTGGACTTGCGGCCGGTGGCGGAAGTGACGCCGGATGATCTGCTGGCGGCAGACGGGATCATCATGGGATCGCCGGTCTACTATGGGACGATGGCGGCGGAGCTGAAGTCGCTGATCGATGAGAGCGTGAAGCATCACGGGCAGTTCACGGGCAAGGTGGGTGGAGCATTCGCTTCCTCCGGGGGGCCGGGTGGCGGGAATGAGACCACAGTGCTGGACATCGTGAAGGCGCTGCTGATACATGGGATGATCGTCCAGGGGGATGCACAGGGGGATCACTACGGAGCGATTGCGGTTGGGGCGCCGGACGAGCGTTCCAGGAAGGAATGCGAGAAGCTCGGGCGGCGGGTGGCCGAACTGATGGTGCGAATGGCGAGGTGAGTGGGGCCGGGTGGGATGGGAGGAGACCCGCAAGACAAAGTTCTGGCCCGGCGCTGGGGACAAGCGCCGGGCCAGTGTTGGCGCGGGAGGGAGTTGCGCCGTTTACGTCGATCCCGCTAGCCGGGGCTGGAGGCGGCCATGGGGAGCCCGATCGGCTAGGGGACTATCTCCGAAAGTCGCCGCGGGGGCCGGACGGCCGGACGCTGCAGTGTGGGCAAGCGCGGGAGGGGAGCTGCAGTGCCGCCGCGGTCGACAACGAAGCGGGGAAAGGTCCAGCGGTCGGACATGGCGCACTGGCCGCGCCCTAAGAGCGCGCGGTTCGGGGATGCCCGCATCTGACCAGTGCAGTGTCCTCACTTTCCTTCCTCCTTGTCGCCGGGTACGAAAAAATCGAGCTGCCGGAGAAGCCACGCCTGCGGAAGCCTTCCTCGACTTTCCGCGGGCTTGACGTCTTCGGCAGCCCGTTGAGCTTGCCTATTGGCTTGTAAGGACCTCAGCCCGGCAGCGGGCCGCGTCCACTCCTTTCATTCCATAGTCCGGGCCGAGGTCTGAGATGAATCTGACACACGCCATGTCGGGTTCTCGACACTGCCCTCCGGGACCGCTGTCTGAGCCGCCGTGGCACCCCTCTCGCTCTCCAGCTCTCGCAGGCTGCCCAGGACATAGCACCAGTTCGCCAGCAGCGCCGCGATGAGCAGGCCGGCGCCGACGCGCCATGCCGGGGCGGGACGGCCCACGGGCTGGGAGCGCTTACTGCGGATGACGGCTGCCAGCGCTGCTGCGGGCAGGAGGAACCACGCCGCGGTGACGAGCGGGTTGTAGCGAAATGCGAGAGCCGCGTCTCCGGAAGCCAGTGCCAGAGTCGCACGAGTGCCGCCGCGACACCGCGAATCGAATGGAGTTCCACTGATGGTTCGGGCTGAGTTTGCCGGTACTAGGTTGTGGCGAGGAATCGTCCGGGCCCAGAAGGGGGAGGAAGAAGCCGGATATCATGCAGCTCGTGGAGGGGAAACAAGTGGGCCGTGTGTGGCAGATATCATAACCCTCCCGCCTGTCAGGGTGCCAGCGAAGGACGTACTGCCCCAGGGACTCCGGGCATCCGCATGACTAGGCCCCACGCGCGTGCAATGGGGGACCGACTCTCTGCGCAGTCGTCCCCCCGAAGGAGGGTTGCCTTGGCCAAGCGGCCTACGGTTCCGGACGCCGCCGGGTGCTGATGGTCATCTCGGCCGATCTGAGGCCATTGGCTTCGGCGCGCAGGCTGATCTCGCCGGCCTGCTCGCTCGGCTGCACGATGGCGAGGCAGCGGCCGCGAAAGAGGCGGTGTCGGTCGCCGCGGTAGGCTTCGGTATGGCGCGGGTTGTTGCTGCCCAGGGCGGCGATGTGGCCCGCGCCCGTGACGCTGAAGACGACGGCGTTGTCGGCGGTCGGCACCGGTCGGCCTTCCACATCGACGGCCTCCACCGTGACGTAGGCGAGGTCGTTGGGATCGGCCCAGATGGGATTGCGGTCGGCGGTGAGGCGAAGACTCTGGGGTGCACCGCAAGTCACCAGCGAGCGCTCCGCCACCTTCGCGCCGCCCCGGTAGCCCACGGCCGTCAGCTTCCCGGCGGCGTAGGGCACTTGGAATGTCGCGATCAGCCGATCCGCCTCGGTCATGAGCTTCCTGCCAACTGGCCTGCCGTTCAGCAGTAGCTCGACCTCCTCGCAGGCGGAGTAGACATCGACCTGAAGCTCGCGCCCTTCCAGACCGGGCCAGGTCCAGGAGGCCTGCACGTCCGGCCAGCCCCAACCCATCCGAGTGACCTCCCTGCCCTCGGGGATCGGCGCATGAACGCCGACGTAGAGCGCGTCAGGCGAGGTCCACAGCAGATCGCGGTAGTACGACTGCGGGCGCTTCCAGCCGCAGATGTCGATGTCGCCGCAGTAGGCCTGGTGCCACGGATACCCCGGTAGCCAGCCCCATCCGGTGGGCGCCTCGGGATCCTCCTCGAGCCAGGTCCCCCCGATCCCGGACTCGCCGAGATAGTCCATCGCAGTCCACACAAAATCGCCGATGACATAGGGCAGGCGCTCCGCCGCGTGCCAGTACTCATAGGACTGGCTGGGGAACGTCTCGCTGGCGACGATGATGCGCTCGGGCTGCCGCGCGTGGTCGTCTTCATAGCGCCGGACGAGGTAGTTGTAGCCGCACACATCGAGCTCCGCGAAGAAGGCGTCCACGTGCTCCCACTTCCGGGAGTTGTTGACCGCGCACGTTACCGGTCGTGTCGGATCGAGCGCGCGCACCCTCGCGGCCAGGCGGCGGGCGATATCGACCCCCGACAAACTGCGCGCCTCCTTCACTTCGTTGCCAACGCTCCACAGCACGATGCTGGGGTGGTTGCGGTCCCGCAGCACCATGCTGTCGAGATCGCGCTGCCACCACTCGTCGAAGTCGCGGTGGTAATCGTTGGGCGTGCCGGGCACCCGCCAGTTGTCGAAGGCCTCGTCGATCACCAGCATGCCGAGCCGGTCGCAGGCCTCGAGGAAGGCCGGAGCGGGCGGATTGTGCGCGCAGCGCACCGCGTTGAACCCACTCGCCTTCAGCACTTCGACCTTGCGCTCCTCGGCCCGATCGATGGACATGGAGCCGAGCGGGCCGCAGTCGTGGTGGACGCACCCGCCGCGCATGATCACCGGTTCCCCGTTCAGGAGGAATCCCTCCGCCGCGCTGAACTCGATGCGACGCACGCCGAAGGTGGTGGCGTCCGCGTCCAGCACATCCTCGCCCGAGCGCAGCTCCACCTCCACACGGTAGAGCGCTGGATGATCGGGCGACCAGAGGCCCGGATTCGCCAGCGCCAGTTCCTCGGCGAAGGTGCGGGACTCGCCCGGGGAAATGTCACTCTCCGCCTCCCGGACCCCACACCGCTCGCCCTCGGGCCCGCGCACAACCCATCGTACGGCCACGGGCTTGGGCGCGCCGGACTCGTTCACCACCGTCGTCTCCAGACGGACGAGCGCGGACTCGGCTGAGACTTCGGGAGTGGTTACATAGATGCCGCCCTCGGCGATGTGCATTAGGTCGCTCACCAGTAGCCACACATGCCGGTAGATGCCGGAGCCGGAGTACCAGCGGCTGTGCCTCGGGGCCGACGCGTCTACTCGCACTACCAGCAGGTTCTCCGCTCCGATCTCGATGTAGTCGGTGAGATCCATGGTGAAGCTGCTGTAGCCATAGGGGTGCCGTCCCACGTCGAGACCGTTCGCCCACACTTCGGCGTTCTTGAACACGCCGTCGAAGCGGACCGCGACGCGTTTCCCGCGCCACGACTCTGGCACGCTGAAACGCTTGCGGTACCATCCGATTCCGCCCGCGAAGTGGCCGCCCGCGGGCCCGCTCGGGTATTTTGGGTCGCGAGGCAGCTCGATGCTCCAATCGTGCGGCAGGTCGAGACGGCGCCACGACCCATCGTCAAACCCGGGCGTCAGATACTCCACCCAGAACCCGGTCGCGTCCTCGGTCAAGTGGAAACCCCAGTCTCTGTCGAAGCAGGTCTTCCCGGCGACACTGCTCGACGTGCTCGCCGAACTTGGGCAGCCGCCCATGGCCGCCACAGCTAGGAGCAGCGTGAGGAATCGCGCGATGCGAGTGGCGCGGCGCATGCGATAGCTCATTTGCCCTCCTCAGGGACTCTCACAGAATCCCTTGCCTCGGCGTTCAGAGCGCCTGGCCGGGACTTCTGCAGAGAGCCTCGGCAGTCTCGATGGGAAATCTCAGCTCCGGCACAGTCTCTATCGCGGTATTCTCGGTTCTGGTGGGAACGCCTCTCGGCACCTAGGACAGAGGCATGCCGCACGAACGCCTCCGGGCACCTCGAGGGATCACCTAGTGGTGCAGTTGAGACTGCACGGGGATTAGGGGGGTGGTCTGAAAACGAGGTCCCCCCGGGGTGGAACATGGTTGTGATCTCTGGGGGTCGAGCGCTGGCGGCGGTGCAATCCGTCGGCTCAGCTAGGTAGAGCAGGGGACCGGGGGTCGGGGGGCCTCCCCCAGGAAGCCGGAGGCTTCCGGACCCAAGGTCGGGAATATCTTCACAAGGTAGGGGGATAGCGTTTCTTGGCCTCGAAAACGATGCGAAACCACGCTGTGGGAAGGGCCAGCGCACAGCCGAGAAAGCCAGGCAATTGCTGGACAAAAAGGACCTGTCGATCCCGAGGATTTCAAGTGGGCCGTGAGGGGTTCGAACCCCCGACCTTGGGATTAAGAGTCCCCTGCTCTACCAGCTGAGCTAACGGCCCACGGAGAGAGAAGTCCGTCGACGGCGCGATCGAGGGCCACTCTAGCACGCGAGAGTAAAGAGCGTCAAGCGAGCTGAGCCTCGGGTGGCGCGGCTCGCGCTAGTGCTCATGTAGGTCGTGCGGGTCGTCTGTGCCCGGCCAGTCGTCCGCCGATTGGCCGCCCGAGATAGGCGACATCGCGCGGAGCTTCTCGACTATTGGCGGGAACACGTTGAGGAAATGATCGACTTCTGCTGGGGTGTTGCCACGGCCGACACTGATGCGAAGAGAGCCGTGCGCGACATCATGTGGCAGGCCGATAGCCAGCAAGACGTGCGAGGCCTCGAGCGATCCGGAGGTGCATGCCGAGCCGGAGGAGACGGCGATGCCCTCGAAGTCGAGGTTGAGCAGCATTGACTCGCCTTCGATGTAGCGCACGCAGACGCTGGCGTTGTTGGGGAGCCGCTGCGTGGGATGTCCTGCAAGCAGAGAGTTCGGGACGCGCTCGAGCACGCCTTCGATGAGACTGTCTCGCAGCTCGGAGTTGTGCTTCATCTCCCATTCCATGTCTTGGGCGGCGAGCCGGGCCGCCTCGCCGAGGCCGACGATTCCCGGAACGTTCTCGGTGCTGGAACGGCGACCGCGCTCGTGTCCGCCGCCGTGGATGAGAGGGGCGATCCGCACGCCTTTGCGGACGAAGAGCGCGCCGATGCCCTTTGGCCCGTAGAGCTTGTGGGCAGACAGGGAAAGCAGGTCTGCGTTCAGCTCCCGCACGTTGATGGGAACATGTCCCACCGTCTGAACGGCGTCGGTGTGTAGGAGCACCTCGCGCTCGCGGCAGATGGCGCCGATCTCCCCGATGGGCTGTATCGTTCCGATCTCGTTGTTGGCGTGCATGATCGAGACGAGAATCGTCTGCTCAGTGATTGCCTTACGAACATCATTGGGGTCAACGAGGCCGGTGGCATCTACGGGGAGATAGGTCAGCTTGAGGCCGTGGTTTTCGAGGAACTTCGCGGTGTGCAAGACAGCGTGATGCTCGATGGTGGAGGTGATTATGTGATCGCCCCTCTTCTGATTCGCCAGGCTGATTCCGACGAGGGCCTGGTTGTCGGCCTCAGTGCCGCTGCCGGTGAAGACGATCTCTTCGGGGAGCGCGCCAATCAGTGCGGCGACCTGCTCACGCGCGCGCTCCATGCCCTCGCGCGCCGTTTGGCCAGAGGAATGGAAGCTCGACGGGTTGCCCCAGTTCTCGTGGTAGTAGGGCAGCATCGCCTCCACGACCTCGGGCCGGGGAGGGGTGGTAGCGGCGTGATCGAAGTAGATGGACTCCACTCGGGACCTCCTGGCAAGAGTGCGAAACCACACTAACTATAACGAGGCGAGCCAAGCGGTGTCAAAGGGGGGTTGTGGCGGTCGCGAACATAGCGAACCCGGCGGGCGCCGCACAGCAGTGCGAAATCGGACGCCTCTCAGCTAAACAGGGCAGCGCGCTCCTCTTCACTGAGCTTGAGGCCGACCGCTCCCATCGCCTCTCGTAGATGGTCGTGGCTGCCGGTTCCGATTATCGGAAACACCTCGAATGGCTGGCTCAGGAGATAAGCGAGAGCGATCTGGTTGGCGGTTACACCCTTCTTCTCAGCGAGGTCGATGGCGCGCTGTAGACGGCGCCTATTGGCGGGCGAATCGAAGCTCTTGGCCCGGGCTGGGGCGCCGCGGAAGTCGTTCTTCGCCCAGGCGACATTCTCTGCCCCGAAGTACCCGTTGGCCTGGGATGAATACGGAATCATCGGGAAGCCGGTCTTGACGTGCCACCGGCGGAGCGGATCTTCCGCCTCCTCCGTCGGTGAATCGGATTCTGCGCCGCGCGCGGCAGCGCCCAGAGACCACCAGGGCTCGCTCGCGACGAACGGGGGCAGGCCCTGTTCTTCGGCGGAGTCGTTGGCGGCCTCGATGCGCGCGGTGGTCCAGTTCGATGCGCCGTAGCTCCGGATTCGCCCGTCGCGTCGGAATCCGTCCAGGGTCTGGATGATCTCGCCGACGGGCCTCGTTGGCTCGTCGAAGTGGAGCCAGTAGAGGTCAATGCGGTCCATCCCGAGGCGCTCGAGGCTCTCGTCCAGGTCCTGCTCAATCTCGTGCTTCGCGCAACGGCCGATCTTCTTCTCGGCGTCGAGCGGGGGATGCGCGCCCTTCGTCGCTATGATGACCGAGTCACGCACGCCGCGGCTGCGAACCCACTCACCGATGGTGCGCTCGCTGGCGCCGACGCCGTGCTCGAGCCAGGCGGCGTAAACATGCGCGGTGTCTATGAAGTTCCCACCTGCTTTCAGGTACGCGTCGAGGAGGGCGAAGGTGTCCTCTCTGCTCAATTCGGACCCGAACCAGACGCTGCCGAGGCATATGCGGGAGGGCTCTATGTGGGTACCGAGAAGTGATTTCGCCATTCGGCTTGACCTCTCTCCTGAGGATGTGGTCGGGGTGAGTCTCGCCAGCCACGCAGCCTTCTTTACGCGCGGCGGCGCCGACGTCCTGCTGTGCAATCAGCGCCGGATGCGGACAAGCGTATGGTAGCTCAGCAGCAAGTCCTCCGCCGGCTGTGCAGCGCTAGGGGGCCGACGCGGTTCCCCACTGGCGCCATCGGGCGCGGATGGCCGCGGCCATGCGCTCGAAGTGCTTCCGGCGCTGGTCGAAGAAGTAGAGCATATCGGAGCAGAGGTACTGCGCGAAGCCGCCGCCCTCGGCGGGGCGCCAGAACTTGCAGCATCCGGCGCGGCAGACGTCGAAGTGGCGGCAGTCGGCGCAAGGCGCGGGGCTGTGATCGGCCTTTCGGTTCTGGAAAGCGAGCGCGCGGTCGGTGGTGCGGAGCTCGGAGGGGGTGTGCTGCAGGATGCTGCCGAGGACGTGTTCTTCGCCCACGAAGAAGTCGCAGGGATGAACGGATCCGTCGCGCTCGACAACAAGGTGGCTGTCGCAGGCGGGCCGGTGCATACAGTCTCGCATCGGCTTGCCCGCGAAGAACAGGACGAGGTCGTCGAAGAGCTTGATGGAGATCTGGCGCTGCGCTTCGGCGGCCCAGAGGTCGAAAAGCGCGACCAGAAAGCGGCCGTACTCCCCGGGACGCAGGGAGAAGTCGGTCGTGTCTCCATCTGGCTCCCATTCGACGCAGGGGATGAACTGGAGGTGGTCGGCGCCGAGTTCGGCCGTGAGGTAGTGGTAAACATCGGCCGCTGCGTCACAGTTCGCGCGGCTCACGACTGCGAGGATGTTCACAGCGACTCCGCGCTGCTGGAGCAGTCGCCACGCCTCCACTGCCGAGGAGTGCGACGGCCTGCCGTCGGCTCCGCGCCGCATGGCGTCGTGATGCTCGGCCGGGCCGTCGATGCTGAGACCGACCAGAAAGTTGTTCTCCGCAAAGAAGTCGGCCCACTCGCGATCAATCAGCAGCCCGTTGGTCTGAAACGTGTTGACCACTCGATGGCCTTGCGGGGCAAAGCGGCGCTGCAAGAGGAGGGCGTGGCGGTAGAACTCGACGCCCGCTAGTGTTGGCTCGCCGCCCTGCCAGGCGAATACGGTGGGGGACGCGCCTTCCGAGAGAAACCCGCGGATCATCGCGGCGAGCGTTGATTCCTCCATGACGCGCTCTTCAGAGGCTATGCCGGGGTGGTAGAAACAGTACGTACAGGCGAGGTTGCATCGGTCCCCGACCGGCTTGATCAGGACAGTAGACACGGATCGCCCCGCGGTTAGTCGGCGGCCTCAAGGCCTTTCAGATAGGCGAGCGCTTCTGAGAGCTTTGTCTCTGTATCGCCTTCCGAGAAATCCTCGAATGACAGCCAGCCGTCGTAGCCGACCTTCTTGAGCGCGGCGACGATGGTCGTCCAATCGGCCTGGCCCTGCTTGACCGCGGCCATCTGCCACTCCCACTTGGCGACGCCGTCATCCTCTCCGGTCCTCGCCCACGCGCAGTTCTTCGCATGTACGTGACTCAGGTATGGGCCCAGCAGTTCGAGCCCCATCTGGTAGTTCTCGAAGCCCTCGACCACCATGTTTCCCGGGTCGAAGATGACTCCGATCTCCGCCGGATCGAAGCGGGAGACGAGGCGATGCGCGAGGCCGGCCGAGGGGGTGATGTTGCCCATGTGCATCTCGATGCACGCCTGCACCTGGTGCTTGCGCGCCAACTCGGCGACCTTCTCGAAGTCTCGCAGCGCCTCCTCGAAGAGTTCCTGGTACGGACGAGATCCGTCGTACCCGGGCGGGCCGACGCGGAGCTTCGGGCAGCCGGCCGCCCGGGCGGCGCGCATCGCCGACTCCACGGAGTCCAGCTCGCTGCACCTCATGTAGCTGCCGAGAATCGGCATCGCCAGCCCGTGCCGATCGGCGATCTCCTTCGCGCGGGCGAGGTCAGACTCTACCTCGTCGATATCGACGGTCGAGCGGTTTGCGCCCCAGTAGCTGACCTCGGTGACGGGTTCGGTCGCCTTCTTCGTGACGCGCCACTCCAGGCCATCCAATCCGAGCGAGCCGGCAAGAGCTGCGGTTTGCTCGAGATCGTACTCGGGGCACATGACAGTGAAAACAGCGTACTTCCAGGGCATGATCTTCTCCACGTGCTGCGCGCTGGCCAGGCACTTCGGTGTCTGCCGCGATGCTTCCTGCCAGGCGACAACCGCTCGCAGGCACCACTCGGGGGCAAGGGAATCGCGGGGCGTCCAGCGAAGGAGCAGATACTCTGTCACAACGAGGCGCGGCGATTGGCGCCGGGTTCACGTCGTGTGTTTCCTAGCAGCTGTTTCATAACCTCAGATGGAGGTTATGAAACAGCAGCACAAGCTGCCGGGCTCCAGCAGGCGCATTTCATGCCAGCGTCTCTAGCGGACAGCCAGGCGAGTAAGGGTCATGAAATGCGCTCTAGGAGATAACGTTGTCGAAACGACTGACCGTGATTCCGGAGCGGTGTTCGGGCTGCAGGCTGTGTGAGTCGATCTGCGCGCTCCACCACTTCGGAGTGAGCAACCCGAAGAAGTCGGCGATCCGCGTGGTCGCGCTCTATCCGCACCCGGTGATTCGCATGCCGGTCGTGTGTCGGCAGTGCGCGCAGCCGAAATGTCGGGAGAACTGCCCGACGGATGCCATCAGCGTGGAGAACGGGGTCGTCCAGATCGACGCCGACTTGTGCGTTTCGTGCCAGCAGTGCGTGATATCCTGTCCCTTCGGGGCGATCTTCGTTCACGATGACATCGCCGTGCCATTCAAGTGCGATCTGTGCGGCGGCCGTCCTCAGTGCGTGTTGCAGTGCCCCAAGGGCGCACTTCAGTACGTGCCGGAGCACGAGCTGGGGGAGGCGAACCGCGTGGCTGCGGTGCAGCGCTACGCGCACATGAAAGAGGTCGAGTATGTCGAGAAAGGCGAGCGGAAGAAGCTCCGCTACGCGGAAATCGGGCGGGAGCAAAGCAAAGAAACAGCGGATTGAAGGAGGCTATCACTTCCGGATCCTCCGGGTTGACCTGACTCGCGGCGAAAGCCGCGTCGTTCCCTTCGGCGAGCGCTTCGCCCTGAAGTACATTGGCGGCCGGGGCTTTGGCGCGAAGCTCCTGTTCGACCAACTGCCGAACATCAAGGATCCGCTCGGCCCCGAGAACATCCTGGTGGTCGCTCCCGGGCCGCTCAACGGGCTCTATCTGCCTGGATCGGGCAAGACGCACTTCGTTGCTCTAGCACCCCTGACCGGCATCTACGGTGACAGTAACATGGGCGGGAACTTCGGCACGGAACTCCGCCAAGCGGGTTACGACGCACTGGTGATCGAGGGTCGCGCTGAGGGCCTCAGTTATCTCTGGATCGATGAGGACGAAGTCTCCGTCGTGCCGGCGCCCGAGCTGGCCGGCAAGGGGTGCCTCGAAACGGAGCGGATGGTCAAGGACAACATCCAGAGCGAAGAGGTGCGCGTGGCGGCCATCGGCCCGGCGGGAGAGAACCTGGTCAGGTTCGCAACAATCAACACGGACTGGAGCCGGAACGCCGGCCGGTGCGGCATGGGGGCAGTGCTGGGCTCGAAGAACCTGAAGGCGATCGCGGTGCGCGGCGGCAAGGATCTGCCCGTGGCCGACGTGGCGAGGCTGCGCCTGCTAACCGACCAATCGCTGAAGGAGCTGGCGGAACATCCCCTGTTCGAGTTCTGGCAGCAGCAGGGCTTGATGTCGGTCGTTGACTACCTGAACAGCGCGGGGGGACTTCCAACACGCAACTTCCAGCAGAATGTCTTCGAGCACGCGGAGCAGATCGACGGCTTCAAGATGGAGAGGGAGTTCAAGATCGGGGACACGGCCTGCTTCGCGTGCCCGATGTCCTGCGGGAACATCTGCCTCGTGAAGAACGGGAAGTACAAGGGCACGATCACCGAGGGGCCGGAGTACGAGACCGCTTGCACGCTGGGCTCGAATCTGGGAGTTTCTGACTTCGCCGCCATCCTGAAGGGAAACCAGCTCTGCGACGAGTTGGGCATTGACACCATCTCTTCGGGCGTCCTTATCGGGACCATGATCGAGGCGGTGGAGACCGGGCTGCTGAGCGCAGACGACGTTGACGGCATGAAGCTGGGATGGGGAGACACCGATCAGATCACGGCGCTGCTGGAGAAGATCGCGCGGCGAGAGGGAGTGGGTGACGTGCTGGCCGGCGGCTCGAGGGAGGTGCTCGAGCGCTGGCCGCAACTGCGCCCGATCCTGGTGCAGACGAAAGGGATGGAACAGTCCGCCTACGACGCGCGGGCTACCATCTCCATGGGCCTCGCCTACGGCACTTGTGACATCGGCGCCCACCACACCCGCGCCTGGACCGTGGGGAAAGAGCTGGAGGCGGGTGCGGCATGGACGGACGAGGATCGGGTGGACATCGTGATCTACCATCAGACTATCCGTCCGCTCTTGGACATGCTCGGCGTCTGTCGCCTGCCGTGGATCGAGCTGGGCTTCGACGAGAGGCGGTATGCGGAGTACTACAGCGCGGTAACCGGGGTCCCGCATACGCTGGAGGAACTGCTGGAGAACTCCCGCGCGATCTACGATCTCACGCGACTGATCAGCACCTCGCGGGGGATCAGTCGTAAGGATGACTATCCCGGCCCACGAATGCTCGAGAGGCCGATCGAGGGGGGGCAGTACGCCGGCCGCGTGCTGGACCGCGGGCAGTACGAGCACCTGCTCGACCGGTACTATCAGAAGCGGGGGTGGAGCGAGGACGGGATACCGCCGGCGAGCCGGGCACGCTCCTTCAAGGATGGTCTCACTTAGTCCGACGGCCGTGGTCGGGCAATCCGCGATAGGGCCGAGGTGACGATGAGCGCGGTGGGCGATCAGAGGGTGACCCAGAGGCGAGGATGGCAGGGGCTGGATAACCCCTATGCGTTCCTCCTCCCCGCGGTGCTGGTCTTCGGGATGTTCGCCCTGTATCCGATCCTGCGCTCGCTCTTTCTCAGCTTCTTCCACTACGAATTCCTCCGGCCGGAGGAGATGGGTTGGGTGGGGTGGGCCAACTACGCTGAGATCTTCCGCGATGAACGGGTGACCGGCTGGCCCGGCATCGTTTCGCCAGAGAAGCCGTTATCTGTCTGGGAGATCGCGTTCTATCCATTCCTGGCAGTCTGGCTCACCATCAACGCGCCCGGCGGGGCGTTCTGGAACACGATTCGCTTCACTGTTATGTACGTGCCGGCCGCCATCGTGCTTCCCCTGGTTGTGGCCGTGTTGATCGAGCGCGCCGGCCGGCTATCCACGCTCTTTCGCACGCTCAACTTCATCCCGATCGTGGTCTCGGTGGCGGTCGTGTCGATCATCTGGATGTGGATCTACCATCCAGAGTACGGCGTACTCAACACGCTCCTTCGCGGGCTCCTGGGGAGAGACGCGGGCTATAACTGGCTGTCTGATGCGAAGCTGGCGATGCCGGCGATTGTCGCAATGGCCGTATGGCACGGGCTGGGGTTCAACATGCTGCTGTATCTGGTGGGGCTCCAGCGGATTCCCCTCGAGCTGACGGAGGCGGCCCGGGTGGACGGGGCGACGGGCTGGAAGGCCTTCAGGATGGTGACGCTGCCCCTGATGAAGCCGACCATCTTGCTCGTGGGACTGCTGGCAACCATCGGGGCGCTCAAGGTGTTTGGGCAGATGTTCATCATGACCCAGGGCGGGCCCGGGGACTCCACCCTTTCCATGGTTCTCTATCTCTACAACGTAGCGTTTCGGTATGGCAAGTTCCGGTTCGGCTATGCCTCTGCCCTTGCGTGGATGCTCGCGGCCTTCATTCTACTCGTCACGCTAGTGGCGTTTCGTCTGACCAGGGAGCGAGAGTGATCATATTGGACAAGCTCAAGCGGTACGGGAATAGCTCCCTTCTGTATCTTGTACTCGCGGGCATCAGCGTCGCCAGCGTGCTCCCGTTCGTCTGGATCGTCCTCTCCTCTCTGAAGCCCCACGAAGAACTCTACAGCAATAGCCTCACATTCTTGCCCCAGAGCTATACTCTGGTCAACTACACCACCATGTTCGAGCGCATGGTGGGGTTCGGCTACTACTACCGGAACAGCATCCTGGTATCGTTCGGGACCGTCATCCTCACTCTATTCGCGGGCAGCCTGGCCGCCTATGCGCTGTCGCGCTTTCGCTTCAAGGGCGACCAGGTGGTGTTCTTGGTGTTCCTCGCCACCATTATGGTCCCCGGCGAGGTGGGACTCATAGGGCAGTACGAGCTGCTGAGCGCCTATAAGCTGCTGAACACGCTGACCGGCCTCACGCTCAGCTACACGGCCTTCAACCTCGCGCTGACGATCTTCATCATGCGCAACGTGTTCGCCGCGGTCCCGCAGGAGATGCTGGACGCCGCGCGGGTGGATGGGTGCAGTTGGTGGGAAGCCTTCTGGCAGATCATGATACCCATGGGGGCAAGCGGGCTGGCCGCGGCCGGGACGCTCGTCTTTCTGAACGCCTGGAATGAGTTCATCTTCGCGCTGACGATGAATAACTGGACCGACGAAGCGCGGACCCTGACGGTGGGAATACAGCTTCTCCAGGGACAGTGGCAGCACTGGGACTACGGGGTGCTCTTCTCCTCCGTCATGCTCTCCTTCTTGCCGGTGATACTGCTGTTCCTGTTGCTGCAGAAGACGTTCATGCGAGGCCTCACTGCGGGAGCGGTGAAGGGATAGGCCATGCAGAAGTGGATTGCGCTGGGTCTACTGAGCTTGGCTCTCGTCGGGGCCGTGGCCGAGCGGCGGCTCAATGTGTATAATCCCCGGCAGGATGGGGTTGCCCGGGTGCGCGTGCTTGTCGCGGCCTGGCAGTACTCCGAGTTCCAAGATCCCGATCGCGACCTCGAGCGCGCCGTGCGCGCCTTCGAGGACCGCCACCCAGACATCGACATCGACCTCCGCATCATGCCGGAAGGAAACGAGATCACGCTCATGCTGCCTTGGCGGGCAGGGATGACGCCGTTCGATCTGCTGCTCCTCGTCCACAACATGTCCATCGTGCAGAACGTCGAGGGAGGTTTCTTGACACCCCTGGAGGAGTACTTGCAGCCAGAGCTCGAGGCGGGACTGCTGGATGAATTCCTGCCGGGCTACCTGACAAGCTGCACGCTCGCCGACCCACGCACCGGCGAGGAGCATCTGTACGGCCTGCCCTTCATGGGGGAGATCCACGCCCTCAACTACCGGCGGGATGTGTTGGCCGAGAGCGGGATCTCAGCGGCCGAGCTGCCTGATACGTGGGAGGAGTTCGAAGAGCTTGCGCGGCGGCTCCGCGATCCGGCGCGCAAGCAGTATGGGCTGACGTTAGACCTTTCCACGAACTTCTTCACGCAGAACGACTACGTGCCCATGCTGGCGTCGCTGGCGGGGGATGTGGAGGACGAGAAGGGCCGCCTCGACGCGAGCAGTCCCGAGGCCGCGAGAACCTTCCGAACCCTGAAGCGCTGGTATGAGGAAGGGCTGATGCCGGCCGGCGCGCTCACTCCCTACCAGGCGGCGGACGACTTCCGCGCGAAGATCGCCGTCCTCTTTCCCAATTGGCAGTCACGCGGCTTCTGGGCGATCAAGGGGATGGAGGACGGGGAGAAGCACATCGGAATCGGCCCCTGTCCTGGAAGCGCCGAGGCCGGTTCGTTGGTGGCCCACTACGTAGGGGTGATCCCGAAGGCATCCCCGGTGGCGCGGGAGGCGGCTCGGGTGCTGCTGGAGGCGTTCTGCTTCGACCTGCAGCCGGGAGTGGCGAAGGCCGGCAAGATGGCCACGATCAAGTATATCTACGACCGTCAGCAGCCGGAGTCGGCGCCGGGAGTAGCGCCGCCGGAGATTGAGGGGCTGCGGAAGTTGGTGGACCCCTCCCACCAAGTGCCGGACTGGATGATGTCGCTGAGGCCCACGGTCGATAAGGGCTACTGCGTTCCGGATCCACTCACCTGGTACCGGGTCTCCGACATCGTGGGGATCGAGTTCCAGAAGTACCTGAGCGAGGACGTTTCAGCCGAAGAGGCACTCGCGCGGGCGAAGCGCCAGATAGACAAGCTGTACGAGTGAAAGCTCCGCTGGCGCTCTCGCCAGCGAATTAGGTTCGTAGGGCAGGACCTTCGCGTCCTGCCCCTCTCCCATCACATCGCCCCTACTGCGTGGTCCACCCGCCGTCCACGTACAGCGCGCTCCCCGTCACGTACGAGCTAGCCTCAGAGGCGAGGAAGAGGGCGGCCCCCTTGAGTTCCGGTGTGTCCCCCATGCGGCCGAGCGGGATCTTCTTCAGGAACTCCTTAAGGTACTCGGGGTCGCCGAGAATGGGCCGGTTGATCTCGGTCTTGAAGACGCCTGGGCAGAGAGCGTTCACTGTGACGTTGTGGGGCGCGAGGTCGAGTGCCATCACGCGCGTGAGGCCCAGGATTCCGTGCTTGGAGGCAGCATACGCAATCCGCGCGGCGATCGCTACCGTACTGAGTATGGACCCGATGTTGATGATACGACCCCAGCGCTGCTCCTTCAGGTGAGGGGAGACGGCACGGGCACACCGCATGGCGCCCGCCAGATTTGTATCGAGTACTGCCTCCCAGTTCTCGTCGCTCACTTCGAGGATATCCTGGCGGATGTTGATCCCGGCATTATTGACCAGGATGTGAATCCCGCCCAGCCCCTCTCGGGTCCGGGCGATGACCTCCTCCACGCTCGCTTGGTTTCGAACATCGAGGGGCAGCCCGAGGCAGCGGGCCCCGGTCTGACTGGTGATCTCGCCGGCTGCCTGCTCGGCGCGGCCCGCGTCGCGGCTGGTGAGCACTACCGAGGCGCCGGCCTCCGCGAAGGCTTCTGAGATGGAGCGACCGATCCCGCGGTTGCCGCCGGTGACGAGGGCGATTCGGCCGTCTAGTCTGAATAGATCCAGCACAGACATCGGAGACTGTCTCCAGCACTTAGACTTGCGGCCGGCTTTTCCTGACGTGATCGATGGTCGGCTGGCGATATCTGTCGCAGAACTCGCAGCCTTCCCGGTCGCACAGCAGCAGGGCCGGCTTTTCGTAAATGCCCTTCACCACCACTTCCACCATTTCCTGCGACGGCATCCAGAGCGTGTCGGCTGCGCCGACCTTGCCTCTCCGGATGATGCCGGCCTGTGTCAGGAGGCGCTCGACTTTGGAGTCTCTACGATAGAAGTCGCGGTCGCCGCTGGGCGACTTGGTCACCTCCACGATCTGCGGCGCGCCGCTCGGATCCTTGACGATCGCCTTCTCCACCTGCAGATAAGGTAGGTCGAGCCAATCCTCAATCGCGTGCAATGTCGTATTGCAGCGCAGGTCAACCCCAAGAAAGAGGATCTTGGCGCCCCAATCAACATAGCGCCGATACGGGCTCTCCTTGCCGAAGGTGGACGTCTTATCGTGTCCGGCCACCAGCGCCTCTGCCCGGTGTCCGATGGCGGCGATGGAGTGGGTCGGGTGCGCGCTGCGATAGGCGTTCGGCCGGCGCCACAGCGTGTCAGTGATCTTGCCCACCCGGGATGGTGTTTCCTTGGGGTCAAAGGAGGATCCGGCCCGGCCGTCGTGTGCGAAACACATAGTGAGCGTCGGCACCACAACTAGTCCCTCGGTCCCAAGCACGTCGAGGAAGGCGTCAATCACAGCGTCGGGGCCGCCCTCGACCCATCCCAGGCTCTTCAGGGAACTGTGGAGGAACACCACATCGCCCGGGCTCAGCCCGAGCCGGGACAGGTCCCTCGCTAGGCTCTCTTGCGTGACGGTGGATCGATCTTGCGGCGGACTCATGGCCAGTTCCTCGGCCTCTGCCGGATGCTCATCGGTGACCGCTGCTCGGAGCTTGTCTGTCTCACGCTGCCTGCGCCGGATGCGGCTCGGGCCCAGCGTGCAGCCAGATCACAATACAGGGGTCGTCTGTGGCTGATTCCAGGTGGTGGTTCTCTCCGGGCTCGACGATCATCACCTCGCCGGCTTGGATCGCCTGGTCGCCATGGTCGAAGTGCACCACGGCTTTCCCCTGGAGGATCACGAAGATCTCTCCCTCCTCGTGGACGTGCCGGGGCTCGTCTTCGTGGGCGACGCGGCCTGGCTCGCTGAAGACGAGGCCCCCTGAGTATATGAACCTCCCGGGGACCAGGCCCCGGAAGATGTGGCCTTCGCCGCTCGCGGGCAGTTCTGCCAGTCGGCATACTCTCACAGTGACGGCTCCTTTCAGCATATACTATGTGTCATGGATGCTAGGCACTGCCGCGAGATGTGTCAAGTGACGGCCTGCGGAGGCCCCGTCTGAGAAGGAGGCACGGGTCCCTCGGGACAATATCGAATCTACGTCCGGTGTTCCGCGGCGATCGCCGCCGAGCCGGGCAAAGCGGCGTGATAGGAGATGGCAAGGATGGCGACGCAGGACTTCGGACTTATCGGACTGGCGGTGATGGGACAAAATCTGGCGGTGAACGTGGAGAGCAGAGGATTCTCTGTTGCCGTCTACAACAGAACGGCGAGCCGCACCCAGGAATTCATGGATCGGCCGGCCCGCGGCAAGAACATCATCGGTACACGCTCGATTTCGGATTTCGTCGCCGCGCTGTCCCGCCCGCGCAAGATCATGTTGATGGTGAAGGCCGGCCAGCCGGTGGATGACTTCATCGGGCAACTGCTCCCGCACATTGAGCAGGGCGACCTCATCATCGACGGCGGTAACTCGCACTTCCCCGACACCATCCGTCGCAGCAAGACGATGGCCGAGAAGAGCATCCTCTACATCGGCACGGGCGTCTCGGGAGGCGAGGAGGGCGCGCTTCACGGGCCGAGCATAATGCCCGGTGGGCAGAGAGAGGCATACGATCTGGTGGCGCCGATCTTGACCAAGATCGCGGCCCACGTGGACGGCGAGCCGTGCTGCACCTACATCGGGCCGGACGGAGCGGGCCACTACGTGAAGATGGTCCACAACGGGATCGAGTACGGCGACATGCAGCTCATCGCGGAGGCCTACTTCATGATGAAGCATGCCCTGGGTCTCGGCGCGCGGGAGCTGCACCAGGTCTTCGCTGCGTGGAATGAGGGTGACCTCGACTCCTATCTCATCGAAATCACCCGAGACATATTCGCCCGCACGGACGAGGAGACGGGTGAGCCGTTGGTTGAGATGATCCTGGATAGGGCCGGCCAAAAGGGCACGGGTAAGTGGACCTCCCAGAGCGCGCTCGACCTGGGTGTTGCCGCCCCTACCATTGCGGAGGCCGTCTTTGCCCGCTGCATGTCTGCGGTCAAAGAGGAGAGGACCGCCGCTGCAAAGGTGCTCGGGGGCGCCAGCGCCGCCTATGAGGGCGACGCGGAGGAATTCATCGAGGCCATCCGGCAGGCGCTCTACGCCTCCAAAATCTGCTCCTACGCGCAGGGCTTCGCTCTCATGAAGGAAGCCGGGAAGGAGTATGGCTGGGATTTGAAGTTCGGCGAGATCGCCAAGATCTGGCGGGGCGGGTGCATCATCCGCGCCCGCTTCCTCCACCATATCACAGAGGCCTACGAGCGAGACCCCGAGCTTGCGAATCTGATGCTGGATCCCTTCTTCAAGGAGGTGTTGGAGAGCGCGCAGGAGAAGTGGCGCCACGTCGTAGCGTCGGCGGGTACCCTCGGGTATCCGGTCCCGGCTTTCAGCTCCGCGCTGGCCTATTTCGATTCCTATCGGCGCGAGCGCCTTCCGGCCAACCTGATCCAGGCGCAGCGCGACTACTTCGGCGCCCACACCTACGAACGCACGGACAAGGACGGGACCTTCCACACGGAGTGGACCAAGTAGAGGGCGCTGCCCGTTCTCGCCTCCGCCGGAGGCGACGGGGCATCACTCGCTGTCCGTCTTCGCGTCTGACATCCGTCCGCACTTTGAGTGAACTGATATGGAGCTGCCGAAAGAGACAACAGGAATCGGGTTGGAGCAGCGCCTGCTGACCGAGGCCGAGATTCGGCGAGCGGTGCTGCAGGGGCTCCAAGAGCTGTACGTTGCCGGGCGCCGCGTGCTGGTCATCATCCCGGATCACACGCGCAGCGCGCCGCTCGGCCTCCTCTTCCGGCTGATCTATGAGGGCCTCGCCCAGAAAGTGAAGAAGCTGGACTATCTTATCGCGCTGGGCACGCATCCGCCGATGTCAGAGGAGATGATCTATAGGCGTGTCGAGATCACCCGGCGGGAGCACCGGCGGCGGTTCTCCAAGGTCCGCTTCTTCAACCACATGTGGAACGACCCCGACGCATTGACCGAAATCGGGCGGCTGAGCCCGGAGGAGATCCGCGAGATCACTGATGGACGATTCGAGACGGAGATCGCCATCACCGTCAATCGCATGATCTTCGATTACGATCTGCTGCTCATCGTGGGGCCGGTCTTCCCGCACGAAGTAGTCGGCTTCTCCGGGGGAAACAAGTACCTCTTCCCCGGAATCGCGGGACAGCGAATCATAGATTTCTTTCACTGGCTGGGCGCGGTTATCACCAACCCCGTTATCATCGGGAACAAGTGGACCCCCGTTCGCAGGGTGGTGGACCGGGCGGCCGCCATGGTGAAGGTGCCGCGATTCGCTCTCTCGCTCGTGGTGAAGGACGAAGGGCTGGCGGGGATCTACTTCGGCAGCCCGGAGGAGTCTTGGTCTCAAGCGGCCGATCTCTCCCGGAAGCTCCATATCGCTTACAAGGAAAGACCCTTCCACACCGTGCTCTCCTGCGCTCCCGAGATGTACGATGACATCTGGACCGCGGGCAAGTGCATGTACAAGCTGGAGCCCGTGGTGGCAGATGGCGGCACTCTCATCATCTACGCGCCCCATGTGACGCGGATCTCGGCCACCCATGGCGCCATCATCGAAGAGGTTGGGTACCACACCCGCGACTACTTCCTCCAGCAGTGGAACGAGTTCAAACAGTACCCCTGGGGCGTGCTCGCGCACTCGACACACGTCAAGGGTATCGGGACCTATGAGAACGGAATCGAGAAGCCGCGCGTGAACGTGGTGCTGGCCACGCAGATTCCCCGCGACGTTTGCGAAAAGGTCAACCTGGGCTACCTCGACCCTGACAGCATCCGTCCCGAGGAGTACGCAGACCGGGAGCAGGAGGGCGTGCTCTGCGTTCCGAAGGCGGGGGAGACGCTCTTTCGACTCAAGAACGCCCCGCCGGAACTGGGCGGCAAGGCCTGAAGCAGGACGCGAGTTCCACCGGCCTGACGAGAGGATCCTTCGAATGGTCTCATCTCTGTTGGCAAGTCGCGAAATCACGGCTCCGCTCCCGCGCGATACGGCCGAGCGATTGGCACTCCAGCTCGGAGAAGCAACGGGATGGCGTGCCTACCCGACATCTCTCGTGGCCGCCCGCGGCGTCCTCTTCTTCCTCGGCCGCCTCGGAAGGGAAAAGCGGCTCTGCCTCCTGTGGGAAGGAAACTCGGAGCCCGATCTGGCGGCCGACTTCTGCGGGGAGCGCCTGACGGCTCAGATCGGCGGCCTCAAGCTCGCCGGCCAGGCTGGCTATCTCGACCACACCAATGCGGTCGCTCTTCGGAAGCATCTCGACTTCCTCCAGCCGCAGATGATCGGCGTGGCGCCGACCATCGGCACGGGCGACCGCCTCGGGCTGGCGACGCCGGCACACGTGCGGGCCGTCCGCGGCAGTGGCCTCCGTCCCGTCTTCGCCCAGCAGTCCATCCGGGAGATGACCCGAACCGGCCGCACTCCTGAGGAAGTGATGGATACGGCGACGTTCGGCGTCTTCGAGGAGGGACACCGGAACAGCTTCGGCGCGGATGCGGACCACTTGAAGACAACAGAAGACATCGACGTCACCGTTGCCGCGGGCTTCACCATGTTCACCATCGACCCCGGCGACCACGTTGACAACGAGGCCCAGACCGATGATCCGGCACGCCTGAAAGAGAAGTTCGGATCACTACCCTGGCCTGCGCTCGAAACCACGGCCGACGAGTTGTACAAGGCGTACTCAGCACAGAGCATAAGGCTGCCGGATGACTCGGCCGTGTCCTTCGATGAAGAGATACTGCTGCGGGCGGCGGTCAAGTACGGCCGCTCGCTGGCGCATACCGCGGGGATGTATCGACACCTCAGGGATAGCATGGCCGAGCGACCTTTCGAACTCGAGATGTCTGTGGACGAGACGGCGACCCCGACCTCAGTGGCCGAGCACGTGTTCGTCGCCAGCGAGCTAGGGCGGCTCGGCGTGGAGTGGGTGAGCCTCGCGCCGCGGTTCGTGGGCGAGTTCGAAAAGGGAGTGGACTACATCGGCGACCTGGGCGAGTTCGAGCAGAGCTTCTCCCGACACGTGGCGGTCGCCCGACACTTTGGACCATACAAGATCAGCATCCACTCCGGCAGCGACAAGTTCTCGATCTATCCCATTGCCGCGCGCCTGACAGGCGGACTGGTCCACTTGAAGACCGCGGGGACGAGCTACCTCGAGGCGCTCCGGGCCATCGCCTCCATTGATCCCGCGCTGTTCCGCGAGATCCTCGGATTCGCCGTCGAGCGCTACCCGGAGGACCGCGCTTCGTACCACGTGTCGGGAGACCTGAGCAAGGTTCCGAGACCGGAGAACTTGAGCGAAACCGATCTACCGGCCGTGCTCGATCAGTTCGACGCCCGCGAGGTAGTGCACGTGACTTTCGGCTCAGTGCTCACCGCAGAGATCGATGGGCGGCCGCGCTTCCGAAAGCGGCTGATGGAGGCACTGGCGGACAACGAAGAGGTTCACTACGAGACAGTTCGCGCCCACATCGAGCGGCATGTCCGCCCGTTTGCAGAGGCGCGCTAGACGCCAGATCCCTGGCATTGACTGAAGGAGGAACGTATGAGCGCCGCCGACCCGCAGGCCCCGTTGAAGGAGTTCCAGCCGCGCCGCGAGTTCTTCGTCGGCATCGACTCCGATGGATGCGCCTTCGACACCATGGAGATCAAGCACAAGGAGTGCTTCATCCCCAACATCATCAACCACTGGAGCCTGCAGGCAGTGTCCAAATATGCCCGCGAGGCGGCCGAGTTCGTCAATCTCTACTCCAAGTGGCGCGGCATCAACCGATTCCCCGCACTTCTGATGGTGTTCGATCTGCTCGCCGACAGGCCCCAGGTGCAGCGCCGCGGCGCACGGCTGCCGGAGGTTCCCTCTCTTCGCAAATGGGTCGAGACAGAGACGAAGCTGGGCAACCCGGCCCTCAAGGAAGCGGTCGAAAGGACCAGCGACTCAGTGCTCAAACAGACACTCGTCTGGAGCGAAGCAGTCAATGCAGCCATCGCCGACATGGTCCACGGAGTTCCGCCTTTTCCGTATCTCCGGGAGTCGCTCGAAGCCCTCGCTCCGAAGGCGGACATGATCGTTGTCTCCGCCACCCCCGGCGAGGCCCTCCGGCGCGAGTGGGAGGAGCACGATATCGCCAAGCACTGTGCCGTCATCGCCGGCCAGGAAATGGGCAATAAGAAAGAGCACCTGCAGCTCGCCGCCGGCGACAAGTACCAGAAGGACCGCGTGCTGATGATCGGCGATGCCCCGGGAGATCTCAGCGCCGCACGCGCCAACGACTTCCTCTTCTATCCCGTCAAGCCGGGCCAGGAGGAGGAGTCTTGGCAGCGCTTCCACGACGAATCCATGGCGCGATTCCTGAGCGGCCGGTATGCCGGCGACTATGAAGCCAACCTGATCGCCGAGTTCGAGGCGATGTTGCCTGAGACGCCGCCGTGGAAGCGGAAGAGCTGAGCGACGGGTGTCGAGCTAGAGCGCATTTCATAGCCCTCACTCGCCTGGCTGTCCGCTCTAGCCGCTGGCATGAAATGCGCCTGCTGGAGCCTGGCGGCTTGTGCTGCTGTTTCATAACCTCAGATGGAGGTTATGAAACAGCTTCTAGGAGCGAACCCAACCCTGAAGCGCGGCGAGCTGCTCCCGGGATCCCATGGCGATCAGGCTGTCCCCCGGGCTCAGTTCCGTATCGGGCCGAGGATTCGTGTGGATCCGGCCCGTGTGGTCGGTGACTGCCAGAATCATGGCCCCGCCCTCGCGCATGACACCGGAATCCAGCATTCCCTTGCCCAGCGCCGACGACTCGTTCGGCACCCGGACGGCGGCGATCTCCACGTCTAGCTCCTCTTTGTGCAGCACCATCTCCAGGAAATCGAGCACACCGGGCTCTGCCGCGGCCGCCGCGAGCTGTCGCCCGCCCACCGTGAAGGGCGACAACACCCGGTTCGCTCCCGCCCGCCTCAGCTTGTCCACGGTCGCCTCTGCCCCCGCGCGCGCCACGACATGCAGGTCGAACTTCAGGAGCCGGGCGCTTAGGACGACGAAGAGGTTGTCCTCGTCCGTACCCACGGCCGCGATCAATCCCTTTGCGCGCTCGACGCCTGCGGCCCGCAGATGTTCGTCCTGGGTCGCGTTCCCTTCGACAAAGGGGATACCGATCTCGCGCAGTTGATCGAGCGCGGAGGGGTCCTGCTCGATGACGACCACCGGCAGGCCCCGGCGGCGAAGCTGCTGCACCGCCTCCCGGCCCATGCGCCCATACCCGCACACGATATAGTGATCCTTCATCTCGTTCAAGGTTCGTAACCTCCGTCTGAGCTGCGCTTGCTCGCTCAGTTGCTGCCCAACGAGGAAGCTCGCCGCGCTCCGAGCCGCCAGGGCCAGCAACACCAGACCGGTAATGGCGAAGCCCGTGGTGAACGCTCTGCCCGGCTGGCTCAGAGCGTGCACTTCCGTGAATCCTATGGTGGTGATGATGAGCACGGCCATGTAAATGCCATCGACCAGCGTCCAGGGGATTCCGCTCAGCCGGCTTTCCACGTTCACGTAGAAGCTGATAGCCACCACCAGCAGGCCGAGGAGTACAAAGAGGGCAATCCAGAAGCCCCGGGCCGATCTCCTCAGGTCTTCGAGAGGCAGGAGTCGCCGCCGCTTGGTATTCACGCTACCGCTCTTCTGCCGACGCGCCGGGACTCCTCCTCACGCTGACGCGGGATGTCGATGTGGGCGCACAGATGCAGCGCGCTAGCCAAGGATGGGCCCCAGGTCCACGCGTCGTCCCTCCTCCGCGCTCACATAGGCCGCGTACAGCACCACCGTAACGTCGCGCGCCAGCATGAGCCCGGACACGGGCTCCCTCCCCTCCGCGATCGCCGACACGAAGTCCGCCATCTCATGCGGATACCCCAGGTTCCAGTCCTCCTCCGGCGAGGGAAAGGTCCAGCCGCCCTTCGTCTCGATCTTCTCCGTGATGTACTCGTCCCCGAAGATCTCCGGCGACGGCGCGTAGGCGACACAGGCATCGTTCGGGTTGATGTTCGCGCGGATGCGCCCGTTCGACAGGTACGCCTCGAGGTAGTTGTGGACCCCACCCAGCGTCGTATCCCCCGCCGCGATCTCCGCCACCGACCCGTCGTCGAACTTCAGGACCATCAGCCCCCAGTCCTCAACATCCTTCCAGTCCATCTTGATGTAGTGCTTCGTCTCCTGCTTCACCGACTCGATGAAGGTCAGATTGCCAACCTCGCACACCACCGATGATGGACGGATCGGCTTCCCGAACTTGGTCTCTCCCTCCCACTGCTTCAGTTGCAGCGCCGCCCCCAGCGGATGGGACCCCTTCAGCACGAGTGACCCGCCGCCCGCCGTTCGCCACTGCTTGGCGTACACGGAGGGTGACCCGGAGTGTGACTCCTCCGCCTGGATGCGGATGATCGTTCCCCCGGCCGCAGCGGCCAGGCGCCGCAGCTTCACAAACGAGGGCGCGTAGACCCAGTTCTCAGCGTAGCCGAACTTGACGCCGGCCTCCTCGATCGCCCCGCCGATCGCATCGCACTTCTCGATGACGCGTTCGAGCATCTTCGCCTTCGGCACCGTCTCGCCGATCGGCTCATCGTCCGGCGTGCCTGGCTCGCCGAAGTATCCGGTCAGGTGCTTTTCGCAGATGATGTGCTTCCCCGCGTTCGCGGCCTCGATCGCGTACTCCGCATGCACGTGATTCGGCACCACGAGATCGACCGCATCGAGTTCCACCGCGGACAGCATGTCCGCCATGGTGGCGAAGGCCCGGGGTATGCCGTGTACCTTGGCAAATGCCTCCGCGCGTTCTATTGACCGGCCGCACACGGCCGCCAGTTCGCACCTTTCCGGCCCCAGCCGACGGAATGCCGGCACGTGAAACTGCGCAGCATTGCCATAGCCCAGCAGTCCTATTCTGACCTTCGGCATCTCGGGCCCACCTCCGAAGCGCCACGGACGGCCCCGCCCGGGCGCCGCTATCCCAGGATCGGCTTCAGATCGACGCGCCGTCCCTCCTCCGCGGCGACGTAGGCCGCATAGAGCACCAGTGTCACCTCCCGGGCCAGCGCGGCCCCGGCGGCCGGCTCCCGGTCCTCGACGATCGCCGTGATGAAGTCCGCGATCTCCTGGGGGTAGCCTTGGTGCCAGTCCTCATCCGGCGAGGGAAAGGTCCACCCACCCTTGGTCTCGATCTTCTCGCTGATGTACTCCGGCTCGAAGATGTCGGCCTCCGGAGCGTAGGCCACGCAGGAATCATTCGGGTTGATGTTGGCGCGGATGCGGGCGTTGGAGAGATAGGCCTCGAGGTAGTTGTGGACCCCGCCCAGAGTTGTGTCGGCCGCCTTCACCTCCGCCACCGACCCGTCCTCGAACTTCACGACGATGATTCCCCAGTCCTCCACGTCCCGCCAGCCCGTGCGCAAGTGGTGAGCTTCCTCCTGCTTGAAAGCCTCGATCCAGGTCAAGTTCCCTACTTCGCACATCACCGACGCGGGACGAATGGGCCGGCCGAACTTCTCCTCCCCTTCCCAGCGCTTGAGCTGGATCGCCGCCCCCAGTGGATGTGATCCCTTGACCATCAGCGAGCCGCCGCCCGAGGTCCGCCACTGTCTCGCGTAATCTGCATGCGAGCCCGAGTGTGATTCCTCCGCCTCGATGCGGATGATCGTCCCGCCGGCCGTCTTCGCCAGACGCCAGAGCTTCACGAAGGCCGGTGCGTAGACCCAGTTCTCCGCGTATCCAAACTTGATACCGGCTTTCTCGACGGCCTCGAGCACGGCGGCGCACTGCCGTGTCGCCTCCTCCAGCATCGTGCGCTTCGGTACTGTCTTCCCAATCAACTCGTCCGGCGGCCTATCCGCACCCCCGAAGTAGCCGGTGAGCGGCTTCTCGCAGAATACGTGCTTGCCGGCCCTCGCGGCCTCGATGATGAAGGCCGCGTGAAGGTAGTTGGGGACCGCGAGGTCCACCGCGTCGAGTTCCACCCCGGCGAGCATCTCGTCCATGCCGCCAAACGCGGCGGGGATACTGTGTTTGGCCGCGAACGCCTCCGCGCTGGCCTTCGGCACTCCGCATACCGCGGCCAATTGGCATCGTTCGGGGCCCAACTGCTCGTAGCCCCCGATGTGGAGATTGGCCGAGAAACCGCAGCCAACGAGGCCGACGCGAACCGCGCTCATGAAAGTCACACCTCCTTACGATCTGCCGCACCCGCGCGCCACCCCCGGCCACCAGCGTCCGTGGCCGAGATGCTACCTCGCCTCGTAAATCTCTTGGTTCACGCAGTGCTGTGGCCGGCCGCCACTGAAGACAGCCAGTATCGCATCCGTCACGCCATTTCCCATCGCCAGCAGCGCCCCCGTCGTGTTGGACGAATTGTGCGGTATCGTGACTGTGCGCTCGCATCGAATCAGCCGACTGCCGGCAGGCGGCTCCGCCGCGTAGACGTCGAGCCCAGCGCCGAAGATACGACCCTCTTCCAGCGCATCGGCGAGCGCTTCCTCGTCCACGATGGCCCCCCGCGCGGTATTGACGAGGATGGCCGTGGGCTTCATCAGGGCGATCTTCTCCGCGTCGATGATGCCGTGCGTCTCCTGGTTGAGGGGCATATGCACGGAGACGAAGTCCGCCTCCCTCATCACTTGCTCGATAGACTCGGCTCGCTCCACTCCCTGCTCGTCCGCGAACTCCTCATCGAAGTACGGGTCGTAGACCAGCACCCTCATGTCGAAGCCCTTGCCGCGACGCGCGGCAGCCTTGCCGATGCGGCCCATGCCGAGCAGCCCGAGGGTCGCCCCGTGAACATCCACCCCATAGGTGTTGACCCATTCGCCGGCCTTCGTGGTCCGGTCACCCAGCGGTATCTGCCGAGCCACCGCCAGCATCAGCGCGAAGCTCATGTCCGCCACCGCCTCCGCGTTCGCTCCGGGCACGTTCGCGACAACGATGCCTCTCCGCGTGCATTCCGCGATGTCGATGTTGTCCACTCCCGCTCCGTGCTTCACGATCACCTTCAGCCGGTCCACCCGCGTAAGCGCCGGCGCCGAGAAGTCATCGACCCCGGCGCCACAGGCATCTACCCCCTCCAGCACCGGCGCCAACTCCTCCGCCGTCATCGGCCGCCCATATGGGTTGTGGATGACCTCGTGACCGGCCTCCGTCAAGCGCTCCTCTGGTTCCTTGGTGACTTCACTGAAGGAGGTGGCTGTGATCAGCACCTTCATCCGGTCCTCTCCTCTCTCCATCTCCACCGGGCTAGATCGTCCCCTCCAGGCGGACCATCTCGATGTTCTGGTTCGGACACATGTGGAAGCACATCCCACAGGCCACACACTTCTCTTCATCGATGGACCAAGCGTCTTCCCCCTCAGCACTAACCGCAAAGTTGGAGCAGACCCGCGCGCAGAGACCACATCCCACTCCGCAGCCGCAGCTCAGGCAGCGGCTCGCCTCCCGCACCGCCTCCTCCTCGCTCAGTGTCGGCACATAGGGCTCGAAGTCTCGTTTCCGCTCCCCGGCCGGCCGGAGCTGCAGCGCAACACGCGGCTCTTTCGCCGTGACTCTCGATCGGGCCAGCACCATCTCTCCCGATACCTCCGTCAGCGCCGGAGCATAGTCCAGGTACGGGTTCCCCCCGGACAGCAGCCGATCTATGGACGCCGCCGCGCGCCGGCCGGAGGCCACAGCCGCAATCACGCTGTCGGGCCCGGTGGCAGCGTCGCCGCCCACGAAGACGCCGTCGATCTCTGTCGCGCCGCTATCGGAATCACAGGCCAGCGTCCCCGCGGGTGTGACCGCAATCCGGTCCACCTCCCCCGCGACCACCTGGCCGAGTGCATTGATGATCGTGTCACAGTGGAGGGTGAGCTCCGTTTCCTCCACCGGATCGGGCCGCCGCCGTCCCGAGGCGTCGGGCTCGCCCAGCGTATGGATGCGCATGGTCATCCCCGTGACTCGATTGCGCTTCTTGAGCACCTCGACCGGCGCCACCAGATAGATGACCCGCACCCCTTCCTCCTCGGCCTCCCACACCTCTTCGTCCACCGCGGGCATCTCAGCGCGGGTGCGCCGATAGCAGAGGAACACTTCCTTTGCGCCGAGACGGACTGCCGCGCGCGCTGCATCAACTGCACTGAATCCGCCGCCGACCACCGCCACCCGTTCCCCGAGCTGGATCTTCTGGCCCTTGTGGAGCTTGCGCAGGAAATCCACCGCGGACACCACTCCCCGCGCGCCTTCCCCCGGTACATTCAAGCGCCTTCCAGCTTGGCAGCCGGTTCCCAAGAAGATCGCGTCGAACCCCTCCTCCCGGAGACTGCTCAGCGTGAGATCCTTACCGAGGCGCTTGTTGCAGCGGATCTTCACCCCCAGAGACTTCACCCCAGCGATCTCGTTCTCCAGCACTTCTCGGGGAAGACGAAAGGCGGGAACGCCGTACCGGAGCATTCCCCCCGGCTTTCGCTCCGCCTCGAACACGGTCACCTGATGCCCGGCGCGGACCAGGTCCCAGGCACAGGTGAGACCGGCCGGCCCGGACCCGACGACGGCCACTCTCTTGCCCGATGACGGCAGGCGGTTAACTTCGGGCTTCCACCCTCGCTCTGCCGCGTACTCCAGCACGAATCGCTTGATGTCGCGAATTCGGATGGGTTCATCGATGTCGCCCCGAGTGCATACTTGCTCGCACGGACGCGAGCAGATGTAGCCGCACACGCACTGAAGTGGATCCCGAGAAGTGACCAGCCGATAGGCCTCCCTGAAGTCGCGCTCCGCCACCTTGCGCACATATCCTTGCGCGGGCACCTGGCCCGGGCAGGCGAACTTACAGGGAGCCGAGAGTTGAGGGTCCTTTATCCGCGCATGCCCGGGGTAAACTGTCAGCCTCTCGGATGAAGTCACCTCGTTGACGAGTAAGTCGCGCATTGCATGCCAGCTCTCGAATCCCATGCGCTCCATGTACTCAAGCACACCCTCGGTCAGATCGTGAACGATGCCGTAGCCGTGGGTCAAGACAGCGGTGCATACCCCCACCAGGTCCCCGCCGAAGAACGCCATCTCCACCGCGTCCTGCCAGGTTGTCACCCCCCCGGTGGCCGTGGCGGCGACCTCGGGGCCGCTGCGCTTGCGGATCTCGAAGATGTCCCGCAGCGCGAGTGGTTTGGCCCAGGGCCCGGACGTACACGTGAGCGATACCTGCTGCTGGAGATGAATGACCGATTGCTTTGGATTCCAGATGTCGATCGGTGCAAACGCCAAACGATTGGCATTGGACCCAACGGCCACCGCGCCGGCCCGGTAAGCGGCCTCTGCCACTTCCCCCAGGCGGCCTCCCTCCGGGCTCAGCTTGACGAACACGGGAATCGACACCGCCTCCACAGTGGCGCCGACGATCTCTCCTGTTTCCTCGGGGCGCATCCCAACGGAGGCGCCGCTCTCCGCGCCCCCCTCGCCAGTTCCGCCGGTGAGTGCCACGTTGAACGACATGTTGGGACAACCGAGGTTCACCTCGAGGATGTGTGCGCCCGCCTGCTCGAACCCCCGAGCCATGTTGACCCATCCATCCAGACCCCTATCTCCCGCATAGGAGTAGTTGGCCATGATTACGAAGTCGTCGTCCACCCTCGCCAGCGACTGCTCCACCAGCTCCATCGCCTGCTCGAACGTGAGTCGCTTCTCGGCCGTGAACGTGAGAAGCCCCTGGGGCTCGAAGTAGGCGTAACGCGGCTCCAGGTTGATGTAGGGGCTCGGATCGAAGCTCAGCTTAATGGAAGCGCCCGACCAGCCCTCTTCACAGGCGCGCTCCAACTGATCCGCGGAATGTGTCGTCGGTCCCGAGGCCAGGAAAAAAGGATTCTTGAAGGTGACCCCCGCTATCGCTACCGCCAGCCGGGGGTCCGCCGCGTTCTCCTTCATGATGTGCTCCGCACTCCTTCTCGGCCTTCGGAGTCTAAGCCGGACACCACCGCGCGGCCGACCGCCGAAAGCGGCCCCCGCGCCTATCCGATCACCCTCAGCAGTGGCGCGCCGCCCTCCCGCTGGCAGCCGCCTCCCTGCGAAACCGAAGTTCTCCGTCCCTCTGTCTCGTTCCCCCTCAGAGGCCGGCGAACCGCTGTCGACTGTGCCTCCACAAGTAGCGCTCTGTTGCATGTCGGCGCATCCTCGGCCTCGTCGCGCCGTCCGGAGGCGCGCATATTGCCCGCGACAGGGCAGGGGAAACCGGAGCACTACCAGAATGGCCCTGCGGCGGTCGGGCCCCGCTAACCAGAGCCCACGAATCTGTTCGGCGCGCCAGAGGGATGGCCGACTACTCCTCGACGCGCGCAGGCGATCAAGTGGAGATGCGACTCGACCACCATATACGCTGGGGAAGATGAGAAGCAGGATGCCCTATCCGGACCTGAAGCCCGATCCGAACTTCGATCGCCTGAAGACCATCTTTGCCCTCAAACAGCCCGACCGCGTGCCCTTCATCGAGTTGTTCCTGGACGAGGAGATCATGGTGTCCCTGCGGGAAGCTCCCTTCTCGGCCGACCCCGCGCGGCGCTGGCAGGAGATCGCCGACCTCTACTTCCGGCTCGGCTATGACTACGTGCCGGCGAGCACTGGTCTTGGGTTCCCCTACCACACCGTCGCCGCCGAGGATACAGCCCCGCTCTCCAGGGGCCGGAGGAGCTGGGTACAAGAAGGCGGCGGCGCCATTCAGACCTGGGAGGACTTCGAGCGCTATCCCTGGCCGCTGCCGAAAGATGAGCACTACCTCCCCATCGAATACGCGGCCGCAGCTCGGCTCGACGGCATGGGACTGATACCTATCGGCCCAGGGGGCGTGCTGGAGAATGTTATGTGGGTGATGGGCTACGGGCCGATGAGCTACGCGATGGCCGATCAGCCCGATCTGGTGCAGGCCGTGTTCGACCGCGTGGGTGGGACGCTGGTCAAAGCCTTCGACCACATGGCCGGACACCAAGCCGTCGGCGCCGTGTTTCTCGGCGACGACATGGGCTTCAAGACCCAGACCATGATGTCGCCGGAGGAAATGCGCAAGTACGTGTTCCCGTGGCAGCGCCGGATCGCAGAGGCCGTGCATGCACACGGGAAGCCCCTCCTACTCCACGCCTGCGGCAACCTCGACGCCGTGATGGATGATCTCATCGACTACGTGGGCATTGACGCCAAACACAGCTTCGAGGACATCATCACCCCGGTCACCGAAGCCAAGAGAAAGTGGGGTGGCCGTATTGCCATTTTGGGCGGCTTGGACCTGGACTTCCTGGTCCGAAGCACGCCCGAGCAAGTGCGGTCCCGCACGCGGGAGGTATTGGAAGTGTGTATGCCGGGCGGCGGATACGCGCTGGGCACAGGTAACTCGGTGGCCAACTACGTGCCCGTGCCGAACTACCTCGCGATGCTGGAAGAGGGGTGGCGGCTAGGCCGCTATACCTGACCCATGGTCATGGTCCGCAAGGCCTTCATTCTGCTGAAGGCGATCCGCTTCGAACACACCGTCTTCGCGCTGCCCTTCGCCCTCACCTCCGCCTTCGTCGCCTCCTATGGCTGGCCTCGGGTCCCCACGCTGGGCTGGATACTGGTGGTCATGGTAGGCGCGCGAACCGCGGCCATAGCGTTCAACCGCATCGCCGACCTGGACTATGACCGTAAGAATCCGCGCACGGCCGGCCGCGCCCTCGTCACCGGCCAACTCAGTCCCCGCGCCCTCTGGATCGTGCTCATCGTCGCGGCCGCGGCCTACTTCCTGGCCGCCGCGATGCTCAACCATCTCTGCCTCCTGCTCTCGCCCTTCGCCCTCGCCGCCCTCCTCGGCTACTCGTATACCAAGCGCTTTACGGTAGGCACTCACTGGATATTGGGCTTTTGCCTGGGCCTGGCCCCGGTCGGCGCGTGGATTGCCGTGCGGGGACAGATCGCCCTGGCGCCCGTGATCCTGGGGGCGGCGGTGGCTCTTTGGACGGCCGGATTCGACATCATCTACGCCTGCCAGGACATCGCCTTCGCCCGGAAGCACAGGCTCTTCTCGCTCCCGGCCCGGTGGGGTGCTCGCAGGGCGCTCCTGGTGGCCGCCTTCAATCACGTCGCCACCGTGTGGCTGCTCGTGCTCTTCGGTCATCTCACCGATCTTGGCTGGCTCTACCTGCTTGGCGTCGTGCTCCTCGTCCCGGCCCTCTTCTGGGCACACCGCATGATCCGGCCCGACGACCTCAGCCGCGTGGAGACCGCCTCCTTTTTCGCAAACGGGGTGCTCAGCGTCATCTTCTTCCTCTTCGCGGCCGCGGATGTTATCCTCATCAGCAGCAGGATACGCATATGAAGGTGGGATTGCCGCAACGCGTCGCCCTCGGGCAACTGCCCTCATGGCTAGCCCCTGGCAAGGAGCGTCTAGCCGAGGCCCCGGCGCAAACGATCCGGCGCCTCGGCCTCACGCGCGCCCGCGCGGACACCTACTACCGCATATTGGAGACATGGGAATGAGTGCACGCGATACGTTCGCGGTCATCGGCGGCAGCGGCGCACATCAAGTCCTCCAGAAGTACGCCCCGAATGCCACGCGTCTCGACCCCATCCCCACTCCCTTCGGCCTCTCCGGTGCCCTCTACCGCTTCCGCATCGGCAGCGCCCATTTCCTCTTCCTTCCCCGCCACGGCGAGACCGGATATGAGATCGCTGCCCCCTGGGTCAACTACCGGGCCAACATCTACGCCCTGAAAGAGCAGGGCGTCATGCATATCATGTCCTGGTCCGGGCCGGGCGCGATAGACAACTCGCTGAACATCGGCGAATACGTTCTCCCCGATGACCTGATAGACGAGACGCGCGGCCGCGAGGCGAGCTTCTTCAAGGGCACCGGGCTCGGCTTCATCCGCCAGCACCCGGTCTTCTGCCCTGAGATGCACGACGCCGCGGTCGTGACCCTGTCTCGCCTCCGCGTTCCCTATCGCCCTGAAGGAGTCTACGTCTGCACCGAGGGACCCCGTCTCGAAACGCGGGCCGAGATTCGTCGCTACCGTGAGTGGAAAACCCACCTGATTGGCATGACGCTGGCGCCCGAGTGCTTCCTCGCGCGAGAGCTGGAGATGTGCTACCACCCCATCTGCTATGTGACCAACTACGCCGAGGGCGTGTATCAGCGGCAGACCCAGCCGGGCGAGCTCTTCGAGGGACTGCTGGATGGTGCTGAGCAAGCGGCCGTTGTGGAGGCGGTCGAGCATTTTCCCGAGATCGCCGCCTTCGTTGCTCGCGCGCTCCCGGAGGAGCGCGCATGCCCCTGTTCCCTGGCCATGGAGCGCTACCGCCGCGAGGGCCGCATCGGCGAGGATTGGCACACATGGATCGGCGAGCCGTGAACGGCCGGCGCGGCAACTGGGACTTCGCGGACCTGGGGATGAAGGAAACCCAGGACTCCACCCACTTCTTCCATCACTGGACCGCTAAGTTCATCCCCCAGATCCCCAGACGTGCGATAGAGATGTATGCGCGTCCGGGCGACGTCGTGCTCGACCCGTTCATGGGGTGCGGCACCACGCTCGTGGAGGCCGCGCGCCTTGGCTACGACTCCTGGGGCACCGACATCAATCCCCTCGCGGTCAACATCGCCCGCGCGAAGACGGCCGGCATCCGACACGAGGCAGTCAGCGAGTTCATTGAATGGCTCGACGAGGCCGCCAAGAAGCCGGAGCGCCATCGTGCGAGATCGGCCCGGCTGTTTGAGCGGAGCGGAGAGTGGTTCCGAGACGACGTTGCCCGCGCCATCAGGGCTATCCGCGATAGCGCCAAGGACCTGGGTGAGAACACTCGCAACTTCGTCGAGGTCGGCCTTTCGGACTTGCTCAAGGGTATGAGTAATGCCCGCATGGACCGCACCATTCCGACCCTCCCCTCCGAACCTGAGTACACCGACAAGAAGCACTACCACCGCGTGGTGAACAACGACACCCGCGCGATCAACCCCTTCGCACGACTTCGTGCGCACCTCCGGCGGATGCACGCGGCGTTGTGCGGGTTCCACGCTGAAGCGACTGGCAAGGCGAAGCCGTTCAGACGAGACGCCCGCAAGCTCGCCGCGCTTGGGCGCAAAGCTCAGGTCGCAGTAACCTCGCCTCCCTACTGGAGCGCCCAGAACTACCAGAGAATGCACATGCTCTCTTTTCGCGTGCTCGGCCTGAAGGAACCCGGCCCCGCCGAGATCGGCCGCCGGCCCCGGGACTACCTGCCGGATATGGATGCCGTCATCGCCCAGGTGGCCCAAGTGCTCGACGGCCACTTCGCCTTGGTCATCGGCGAGTCCAAGGATGGGATACACGAAGACGTGCGAGATCAGTGTGAGGGGCACGGGATGCGGCTGCTCGAGACCTTCCGGCGGCGGATAATCAATCAAGCCTTCTTCGCCAAGGCCGTGAAGCACGAATTCGTCTACGTGTTCAGGTGCTCGCCCTAGCCTTCTCCCGCCATCACCCGCACCATCTCCTCCAACCGCTTCTCCGCGATCTGCGGGTTGAGTCGCTCACAGGCCTGCGTGAACCATTCTCGAGCGGCCTTGGGCTGGCCGAGCGCGATCTCGCACAGCCCGCAGTAGTAGCACGGAACGTACTCCCGGCTGAAACGCTCGGCGGCGGCCGCCAGGGGCTCTCTCGCCTCCTCATATCGCTCTGACTCGAAGAGCGCCGCCCCCATCAGCGCCGCCACCTCCGGCCGCCCGCGCGCCGCCTCCGGCAATCGCGCGAGCTGCTGCGCAGCCGCCTCCGCGTTCCGCTGCTCCAGGTAGGCCTGTCCCATGGCGAGCGCTATCTCCTCGGGGTCGGCGCCCGCCTCTTCCGCTTGCCGAAGCGCCTCGATCGCTCTCGCCCACCCGCCCACCGACATCGCCTCTTCCGCCTCCAGCATCGCCATCGCCACTTTCCCCCGCAGCCGGGCCATGGGCCAGAGCACCACTGTCCGCAGCGCCGAAATCAGCCGCAGGCTCAGCCCGGCCGGAGCCTCCTCTCGCCCTCCTTCGTCGGGCGTAAGCTGCTCCTCCAGCGACCGCGCCTGCCCGCGGCGCTCCCAGAGACACTGCTCGACGAGTGTGAGGGCCCGCCCTTGGAGGCGCGCGTTCCCCTCCCGCAGATGCGCCTTCAGCAGCTCGGCTCCCTCTTGCGTGCGTCCCAACGCGAGCCGACAGAGGCCCAAGTTCGCCTGTACCAGCCGGTTCTCTGGATCGACTCGGGCCGCTGCAGAGAAGGCCTTTCTTGCCTCCTCGTACTGGCCTGCATCGTACTGGATCTGCCCCAGGAACAAGAACGCGGCATGGTTCTTGGGCGACAGCTCGGCCGCGCGCCGTGCCGCCCGCACCGCCTCTCCCGTCCTCCCGGTCGCGGCAAGCGCCAGCGCGCGCTGAAGGTGTGCCCTCACATGCTTGGGAAAGGCGTCGATTACCCCGTCCAACGCCTTCGCCGCTTCCGCGGGCTCGCCCCCGCGGAGCGATCGCGCGGCACGGAAATACTCCCGGTCCGCGCGCCACCAGCGCGCGATGCTCCAGCTTGGAGACGTCTTCCCAGCCATGCCCGCCGTCTTTCTGCGCCGACAGCCCTCTATCCCCCTATACCACGGCTCGCTCCGCGCCTCACAGATGCCGATACAACAGTTTGGGGCGACAATCTTGAGGCGACGCATCGCAGTTATGGCATAAATACATGGGGAGTGGCAGATGAGCGGGTCGGTGACGGTCTGGCGCGGCCGACGGCCGCGCTTGGCAACTGTCGGCGTGGTATGCTCCGTGCTGGTGTTCGCCGCCCAGACTGCGGGCTGGGCGGCGCGCGCGATCACGCGCGTCGACATCAGGCCCGGTGCCGGCAAGACCGTCCTTGCCCTCTTCACCGCCGACGAGCAGCGGCTCGAGGCCACCTCCTTTTCCCTTCAAGATCCGCCGCGCCTGGTCTTCGACTTCCCCGGCGCCACTCTGGACCCGGACCTGCCTTTGGAGATTCCCGTTGTGGCGCCCGCGCTCCGCGCGATCCGCCTCGGACAGTTCAGCGTGGAGCCGGACATCGCCAGGCTGGTGGTCGATCTTTCTGAGCAGCGCCTCCCCCCCTCGTGGGAGATTACGGCCGGGGTTGAGCCCGGCGAGACCCTCATCGTGCTCCGACAACCGGGTCCCGTCTTGCTCGCTCCTCCGAACACCGAGATCGTGCATGGTGTCAGTGTAGTCCGCATTCCCGGGGTGGCCCAGCTCCGCCGCTCGACAGCCACTCTGACAGATCCTCCGCGCGTCTACGCCGACCTGACGGACGCCGTGCTCGAGGAGGGCTACCGGGAGGAATTCTCCGCCGGGGCCATCCGTGAGATCCGCATGGCCCAGCAGCCCGCTGATCCGGAACACCCTATCGCCAGGATCGTCCTGGAGCTGCGCGAGGAACAGGCACACATTGTCTTCGCAGATGGGCCGGATCTGATCCTCGCCGTGGGGCCCCAGCCCTGGGCCCTCCCCCTCGCCAGGCACCAAGCTGACAACCGCTTGGAAGGGAAGCGCATCGTAATCGACCCCGGCCACGGCGGCGACGACATCGGCGCCCCTGCGAAGTTCGGCTCTCCTCCGGGGGGCCCCTTCGAGAAGGATCTGGTTCTGGAGATCGGCCATCGGCTCGCCAAGCTGCTGAAGGCCGAGGGCGCGCAGGTGAGCATGACGCGCGAGGACGATACCTACATTGGCCTGACGGAGCGGGCCGCTCTCGCCAATCATCAGAAGGCCCACGCCCTGATCAGCATCCACTGCAACTCGTGTGACACCCCCAACACGCTCCAGGGCACTAGTGTCTACTGGGACCACCAACACAGCCGTGGATTTGCTCAGCTCGTCCAGAGAGAACTGATAGCCGCTCTCGCCACCGATGACAAGGGCGTGCGCAACGCGAACTTCGCCGTTATTCGCCGCGCCAAGGGGCCGGGCATCCTGGTCGAGACTGCCTACATAAACCATGATGGTGACCGCGCTCGCCTCGTTCACCCGAACTTCCAGGAGCGCGCCGCCCGCGCCATCCTCCAGGGTCTGATAAGCTTCCTTTCCGCGGAGCACCATGGGGTGGAATCGGGGCAGTGAGCGGGCGCCGACGGGGTTCTCGCGCTCCCTGGATTATCATCCTCGTGCTGGTAACGGCCCTTGCCGCGGCCGGCACTATCCTCTACCGCATCTATCCCGAGTACCAGCGGCTGCGCACACAGGAAACGACTCCCGGATCAGAAGCCGCCGACCCTGAGTACGCAACGCCATCCAAAGACGGACCGAAGCCAGTGGTGGCTCGGCTTTACTTCGCGCGCATCGTCGAGGGCCAACAGCGCATGGTGGCCATCAGCCGCGAGCTTCCGGCGGGCCTGCCCCCGGCCCAGGCGGCGCTGGAGGAGCTCCTTCGCGGCGAAGTGCCGAGGGGATGCGACAGGCCGCTTCCCCGCGGCACCGAACTGCACAGCGTCCGCGTCGCCGACGGCGTGGCGCTCGCCGACTTCAGCAAGCAGTTGGCGTCCGGCTTCAGAGGTGGTTCGGACAACGAAGGTGTCACCATCTACGCCATCGTCAACACCCTCACCACCCTGCCGGGAATCGATGGGGCACAGATACTGATCGAAGGAGAACCTATCCAGGAGATCGGCGGCCACCTCTACCTCGGCGAGCCGCTCGCCTTCGACGACGAGCTGGTCGTTCCGCACCCCTGAGGCCGCCCCGTTAGGGCTCGCCCCTAGCTACTCCCCGCTCGCAATCCGAACCCCTTGTATGCGCACCGTCGGCAGCACCATGCCGGGCTCTTCCCGATAGTCGGACGACACGGCGTCCAGGTTCCCGAGGAGCTCCAGCATGTTCCCGGCCACCATCGTGTTCTTCAGCGGGTGAGTGAGCTGCCCATTCTCGATCCGGAATCCCGCGTCCACGAGGGCGGACACCTGCCCCGAGGCCGTGTCGGGATGCGGATTGCCCAGTGCCACGTAGATGCCGTCCTCCACCTCGCCGATGATCTCCGCCGCCGTCCTCTCGCCCAGTGCAGGAATCACGTTGGTGGGTGCAATCCCGCCGCGCGTCGAATGCCCTGTGTTCTCCTCCCCCGACTTCCTCGCCGTGTAGTTGCTGTGCAGGTAGGTTTGGAGAACCCCCCGGTCCACCACTGCTATCCGGCGATGGGGAAAGCCGTCTCCATCGCACACCCCCGAGCCCAGGCCGCCCGGGATGAGAGGATCATCCACCAGCGTCACGTGCGGCGAAGCGATGGGCTCTCCCCGCTTCCCAAGCAAGAAGGAGCGGTCCCGCTGCACTTCCTCCGCGCTCGCCGCGCCGCAGATGCCGGCGAACAGCGCTCTGCTCGCCAGCGGACCGAACACAACCGGGAGGGACCCCGTCTCGACACTCCGGCTCTCGAGGTATCTCAGCGCCTCCTGCGCCGTCCGCGCGCCGAGGCCATCCGGCTCCAGGTCGCTCAGCAGCCGCGCCTGGTCCCATTCGTAGAAAGAGCCGACATCGTCGCCCCGCCGAACCACTACCTGGACAGAGACTGAAGCGCTCGTGCTCCGCTGACTCACGCGCACGCCCAGGTTGTTCACCAACGCCCACTCGCGCCAACTCGCGTGAGCTGCTCCGGCAATGATCGCATCCTTGGCAATCTCTCGTGCCGGATCGATGTTGCCCACGATCCATTCCGCCAGATCCGGCCCGCTCAATCCGGCCACCTTCTCGTCATACAGACCCGCTATCTCGGGATAGGGCGCCGGATCGACGAGACCCACGAAATCTGGATCCGGCTCGGCCGCCTTCGCCAGTTCGGCCGCCCCCCGGCCCGCCCTCCGCGCGCCCTCCTCAGACAGGCCGGACACACTCCACCACCCCGTGGCCCCAGAGGCGAACGCGCGCACCGATATGGATCCCCACCTGTGTGCGTCGCTCGACTCGATGGCGTTCTTCTCTACTTCGACCCACCGGTCGCGGGCGCGGCTGGCCGACGCGTCCGCGAAGTCAGCCCCTGCCGCCATCGCTGCCTGGCAGGCGATCTCGGCCAGCTCTTCCAACTCCTCCATTGCTCCCTCCCTCACCCTTGGCCCCCTACCACGATCTCCCCCACCTTCACGTACGGCCCCCCGCCGTTCACCGACATGCCCTGGCCGTTCTTGCCGCAGTTCCCCGGCATCTCCATCTGAAAGTCACGGCTCACGCCCAGGGCGCTCCCCAGCGTCTCCAGCGTCATCCCGGAAATCGAGACATCCCTCACCTGCTCCCCAAGACGTCCGTCCCGGATCATCACCCCCTCCCCCGCGTGGCAGGTGTACTGTCCCTTCTCACACCACACATACCCCCACTGCCCCGCTCCCAGGAGAATACCCGTGTCGATGTCAGCGATCAGTTCCTCCAATGACATGTCGCCCGGCAGAATCATCGTATTGCTCATGCGAACGATAGGTCTGTTCCCAAATCCGTCTGCCCGGGCGCAGCCGTTCGGCTCCACTCCCATCCTGGCCGCCGTTTCCAGCGAGTGCATGAACCCCTTCAGCACCCCCTTCTCCACTAACACGCGCCGCTGCCCCGGCACCCCCTCCGAATCATACTGGTAGGAGCCCCAGGACTCCGGTACCCTCGCATCGTCCACCACCGTGATGCAGTCTGCCGCGATCCGCGTGCCCAGTTTGCCCTCCAGAATGGACTGGCCCGCCAGAACGTGGTCCGCCTCCGCATTGTGGCCCAGCGCTTCATGCACCAGCAGTCCTGTGATCGACGGGTGAAAGACCGCGGGGAACTTGCCTGCCGGCGCCGGCCGCGCAGACAGGAGTGATACCGCTCTGTCCGCCGCCTTCACGCTGAGCTCCTCCGCCTGCGTCTCCTCCACCAACTCGAACCCGGCCTGCCGCGCCCGCAGCTCGCGCGCCCGCTGTCGCAGCGAGCCATTTTGAGTCGTTATGGCGTGCCACACCATCGTCCGCACAGACTCGGAGGAGACCAGTGTTCCCCGCGTGTTGCACACGATCTCGAGTTGCCGCGAGTCGCTGTACCCTGTCATCAAGTTGGCGGCGGCCTCACCCGCTCGCCGCGCAGACGCCTCCTCATACCCGCGCGCCGCACTGAGCTTCCGCTCCAGCGGCACCCCCGTCGGATCGATCCCAAACGCGGCCCCCACCTCCTCAACCACCGGCGGCGCCTCCGCGAGCACGACGGGCTCCTCCAGGCGAGTCGCCGACACCTTCGCCATCTCGACCGCATCATCCAGGGCCGAGAGCCAATCCGCGAGCTCACCCGACTCCGTGCTGGCGAATCCCCAGCTTCCGCCCACCAGCACCCGCACCCCCATGCCCGCCCGCTCTCCCGCGCCGGCGCGGTCCGCCCGCCCGTCCTGAAGCATCACGCTGCTGTGATGCACGGCCGCATATCGCGCCTCCGCGAATTCGAGCTTCCGCCGCAGCGCTTCCTCCCTGATCGCCACCAGTTGCTGCCTCGGCGCGTCTTTGTCCATCTCCACCTCCGGGCGCTCTATTACTGCGCCGGGAGGCGTCTTCCTACCATCTCGACCCGTCGCACGGGCCGACAGGAAACAATGGCAAGCCGCCTAATTCAAGATCGAGGCCGCGCGAGGACCTCGCCGCGCCTCAGCATTTCAGGAAAGGAATCACCATGCGGCTTGCTGTGCTGATCTTACTCGCGACGCTTCCTCTCTGCCTCTGCGCAGGCTGCGAGAACCCCCTCGAACTGGACCGCGAAACCGAAATCGAGATCGGCCGCGAGGGAGCCGCCGAGCTGGATGCCAAGTACGGCCTCCTCGATGACCCCGCCGCGCAGCGCCGCCTCGACGCCATCGGCAAGCGCGTCGCCGCGGCCTCCGACGAGCCCGACTTTCCGTGGACCTTCAAGATACTTGACGCAAATGAGGTGAACGCCCTGGCCCTCCCCGGCGGCTTCATCTATGCCACCAAGGGAATGATGGGTTTCGTGAAGAATGACGACCAGCTCGCGGGCGTCATCGCCCATGAGGTGATTCACGTAGACCACCACCACGCCAAGTCCGCCATCGAGAAGGCGATGACCCAAACGCTGCTGGTCGAGCTTGTCACCCGCAGGAGTTCCGAATCCCTCAAGCAAGCGGCCGCCATCGCGCTCGACCTCCAGATGCGGGAGGGCTACCGGGATAAGGAGTACGAGGCCGACCGGCACGGCACGCTCTACGCCTTCCGCGCCGGCTACCGGGCCGACGGCCTCCGCCAACTGCTGACGCTCATGTACCAGGACAGGGGAGACCCCGCCCGCATCACCTGGCTCCTCCAGAGCCATCCACCCCTCTCCAAGCGCATCCAGCGCCTGGATGAGTACCTCCCGACGCTGACCGGGCGCGCCCTGTCCGACTCCTAGCCGCCCCCCCTGCCCCAGATCGCTGCCATCCTCACCCAACAGCAAGGCGCCGTGGGGACCTCCCCACGGCGCCTCCATCCGTGCCCGGCAGCTCTGCCGGGCAACAACAGTCGGTCCGTCCTACTGAGGGTTCCTAGACCGCGATGACGGCGACGATCTTGTCGCCCTCCTTCAGACGAATCCCACGGACCCCCTGGGCCGAGCGGCCCATGCTCCGCAGCTCGCCTGCGGCGAACCGGATCGCGGCCCCCTTGGCCGTGACGACCATGACGCTCTGCTCCATCCCCAGCTTCACCGCCCCCACGACAGAGTCGCCGTCACCGACCCCCATCGCCGTGATTCCACCTCCGCCGCGGCCCTGCTGCCGGAACTCGTCCACCGAGGTCCGCTTCACCATTCCCTTCGACGTCACAAGCACAACGTCCATATTCACACGCCTCCTTTTTCGGGGTTAGTCCCCCCATTCTCCGCGAAAAAGCTACCACACGCCCCTAGAAGGTTCTAACGTCCATTCTGAGCTATTTCGGTGTCACCCGCAGAATCACTGTGCCCCCGCCGGTCTCCTCACAGGGGTCCAGACACTGCACGCAGGCCTGCCCTTCCGCATCCACCAGCCCGAGATCCTCGGGTTTTACCCCCCGGAATATGGCGTTGTAGTAGGGCATTACAGACGCCAGAGAGTGCATACAGACGGCCTCGCCTCCCTCCAGGTCCAGCCGATACCCCTCTCGCAGCACAATCCGATAGCCCACCCTGTACACCGAGCGCCGACCCCGAATCGCCTTCACCGTGACCATCAGACCCACCGCGGCACTCCGCCCAGAACCGCCCTGAGAGCCCTCAGCCGCCCTCACGAGCCTTTTCCGCATGTTGTTGTCGAGAGGGTGCTTCCCACCTGCCACACAGCGCCCCAGGGCTCCCTCTCTCCAGGGAGTTCCCCCGCCCCCGGCCCACCTGCGAGCGGCCGCCATCATCTCCCGGCCGCAGGTCCACTCGTCCCATACGACGAAGGACCCCCACCCAGACCATCCTCAGGGAAGGTGACTATGACTTCGACTTCGGAGCAGGGCGCGCGTCGGGTCGGACCCTACACGGTGGTACACTCCGATCCCAAATACGAGAATATCCGGCTGAAAGTCCGGGAAGATCGAGTGAAAGATCGTCGGGGCGAGGATGCCGTCTTCGCTGTCATTGCCGCGAAGCCGACCGTCACGGTGCTGCCGATTGACGACGACAACGAAGTCTACCTCGTTCGGCAATTCAAGTACGCAATCGGCGAGCCGAGCCTCGAAGCGATCAACGGAGCCATCGAATCCGGCGGGACACCTGAGCAGGCGGGCCTCCGCGAGATCGGCGAAGCGGCCAACCTTGTCGCCGCCGAATGGGTGGACATGGGACTCATCAATCCTCTCACCAGTATCGTCGATTCCCCGAGCCACACGTTCCTGGCGCGGAAGCTCTCCACAATCCGGCGCCGCGCCGAGCCGGACCAGGCGCTGGAGGTGGTCAAGGCTTCCTTCGCCGACGCCCTGAAGTGGGTGCTCGATGGCGCCATCACACACGCCGCCACCTGCGTCCTGATACTCAAGACTCACATACTGCTCGAGCGAGCTTCCCGCCGTTAGCCGCCGTGAGACGCACGCATGAGCCCGCGCACTGAGACCGCGGAGAGCGGGACGCACGCCTGTCCTGGGGTGGTTGTGGCGCGCCTCGACAATTGCGCAGTCCGACCCGCGCTTGTCAACCCATCCTGAGAGCATCCGCCGGTGGCGCAACCGCCCCAGGTCCACCGAGGATCCCCGTTCGTCACGCCTCAGCGGGAGCAGATAGCAGCCCTGGCTCAGGGACTCTCCGGCAGCAAGATGCTGAAAGTCGAGCCCTTTCCGGGTTCAGATTCGATCTCGAGCCGGCCGCCGCAGCGCTCCATGACGTCTACCACAGTCGGCAGGCCGATCCCCGAGCCGCGCGTCTTGTCCCCGGTCCTGAATACCTCCAGCACCTGCTCCCGAGTCTCCTCGTCCATGCCGCGACCGTCGTCCGCAACCCGGATCGCGGCTTCCTCCCCACAGCGTTCCGTCGTCACCGTCACGTGGCCGCCACCCGGAAGGCAGGCGTCGAACGCGTTCACTACCAGATTCACGACACACTGGTAGATGCCGCGCTTGCTGTGCCGCCACTGCGCGAGGCCCGGCCCGAGGTCTGTCCCGAGCTTGAGGGCCCTCGTGCGCGCTTCCTCCTGGAGCAGGCTCACCGCTTCCGCCACCGTTTCGTTCAGGTCGCCCGGACAGATCTCGTCCGGCCGCTCTGGATCATACGTGAGTACATCCTTGCACAATTGCGCCAGCCGTTTGACGTGGCGGTCCAGGATCTCCCACGCGCTCTTGATGTCCTCCATCCGTCCCCGCTCGATGCCTCGACGGATGATGTAAGAGCTGCCCATCAGAGCATGCGCAACATCTTTCAGGAAGTGAGACAGACTGGCCAGGGACTCACTTATGGAGGCCATCCTGCCGGCAGCCACCGCGTCCTGGAGCAGCCGTGCTTTCTCCAGCGCCAATGCCACCTCAACCGCGTAGCGTTCCATGAACCACTGATCGTCCTGCGAGAACGACCCCTTCGCGCTGTTCGCCGCCGTGATCACGCCCAGCACCCGGTTGTCTGAATCACACACCGGCACCGCAAGCAGTGAGTCGGTCCGGCACTCACATGCGTCATCGAAAGTTCGGTTGAACGGCGCGTCATCGTTGGCCGCGGTCGCTCTGTACGCGTCCTTGACGTTGACCACCCTATTGTGCAGAGCAGCATAGCCAACCGCGCTCGTCTCATCTACCGGAATGTCCACCTGTAGCGTGTTCCCGCGCAGCATGAACTCCCCGTGCAGCCGAGGCGGCTTGCCTCGCAGCACCAGCACCAGGCTCCGCTGCGCCTGCGTCAGCAAGCGCGCCTGCCGCGTTATCTCCGCGATCACCGCATCGAGGTTGAATCTGGCGCGCAGCTGGTCGTGGATCCCCATCAGGGACTCGACCTGCGTTATCCGCGCGTGTAGGCTCTCCGCGTCCCGCAGCCCCTGCGCCAGCTTCACGAAGCGAAACGCGGTCCCCTCCTCATCCCGCACTTGCTGGAAGAAAGGGCAGTTCAGACAGACGTCCTGCTTGTCCACGAAGTCCCCGTGGGGTTCCCCGCCGCAGATCGTGCCAGGGACCGTCCAGCAGATCCGCCCCGCGTTCAATCCCCCATTCACCCCCCTTGACGTGACATCGAGCGCCGCCGGACACGGCTCCGGGCCGTCCGGCCCGTGCTCGCACGACAGCCCCTCCCAGCAATTGACCTTGCGCGTGATAGTCATCAGATCTCGCCCCGCGCTGGCCCCACCGCGGCTCCCGGAAGCGCGCCCCGACCCGGTCCCGCTACTTCAGGTACCCCGCGACCACCTTCAGCAGTTCCTCCGGATCGACAGGCTTCTCCAGGTACTCCTCAGCTTCGGCCCTCAATACCCCGTCGATGGGGTACCTGGTCTTCGTGATCTGTTTCGCCACCCCCGTCAGCAACACTACCGGGATCCCTTTGCTCTCCGGTGATGCCTTCAGCTTGGCACACGCGGCGAACCCGTCCAGCTCAGGCATCATTACATCCAGCAGTATCAGGTCCGGCCCCTCAGATTCCACCTTCTCCAGCGCTTCCTCGCCATTCTCGGCCGTGATGACGTCGTACCCTTCTGGCTCCAAGATCATCGAGATCATCTTGACGTCGTCCGGGTCGTCGTCTACCACCAACACCTTCTTTCGCGGCTCACCCATTGCTAGCCTCCGCTCTCTTTGCTCCTGCTGCATCATCCCTCGGCAGGCATCACCGGCCTCGGCATCAGCCCCGCCCGCTCGACTATCTCAGGCACCTTCTGCTCCCATTCGATGGCCTGGATATGCACGCCTCGCACGCCTTCGGTCTCTTGCGCCTGCTCGATAAGCTCCACCGTGATCCTTATGCCCTCTTCCTCCTGGTTCCTGCGAGCCTGCGCCTTGTCCTCCCCGGCCGCCTTCCGCGCCGCCGCCATCCTCCCCATCAACTCCTCCGGCACGGTCACCCCCGCCACCGAGCTGTTCATGTACCTCAGCATCCCCAGGTTCCTGGGCACGATGATCCCGGCCAGAATCGCCACTCGCTCGTGCAGTCCCATCTCCCGCGCGATCGCCATCTGCTGTCGGAACAGCTCCATGTCATAGATGCCCTGCGTCTGGATGAAGTCCGTACCTGCCTCTACCTTCTTCGCAAGCCGAAACGGCCGGAAATCGATGGGATCTCCCAGCGGAGTCCACACCGCCCCGATGAACAGCGGCGGCCTCATCTCGACCTCGTCCCCGCCCTGCTGCTGGCCGTCGTCACGCAGCCCCTTCAGGATCGACACCAACTGGATCGAATCAACGTCGTACACGTTCTTCGCACCCGGATGTCCCTTGAGCCGCCCGGCGGCCCCGAAGGACTGGTGGTCCCCGGCGATGCACAGACAGTTGCGGATTCCCAGTGCCGCCGCGCCCAGAATATCAGCCTGTATCGCGATCCGGTTCCGATCGCGGCAGGTCATCTGCATGACAGGCTCCAGCCCCTCCCGCATGACCAGCACCGCCGAGGCGATGCTCGACATCCTCACCACCGCCGTCTGGCAGTCCGTGATGTTGAAGGCATCCGCGCACCCCTTCAGCAGCCGCGCCTTCTCCAGCACCACCTCGCCGTTGCAGCCCATCGGCGGCCCGATCTCCGCCGTCACCGTGAAGTGACCGGCCTCCAGCACTCGCTCTAGATTGCTGCCGCTCTTCATCACGATGCCGCCGCGCTGTTCTCTTCGGCTTCCGCCGCCAGCTCCCGCAGATCCTCACGCACCACCCGGCGCGGACCCCCGTGGGGAGAACTGGACCAGTCCCGGGCCGGCGTGATCTCCGCCAGCTGGTCTAAGGTCCCCAGCCTCTTCATCCGCTCCACGATCAGTGCCCAACCGCAATCGACGTCCGGACTGATCTCACACTTGCCATCGGTGCTCCCCCCGCACGGACCGTTCAGCAGGGACTTCGAGCATCGCGCAACCGGGCAGATCCCGCCCGTCAGGTGCAGCATGCAGTTCCCGCACCCCGCACACATCTCCACCCACACTCCGGGCTCTGCCGTAGCGCCGAAGAACTTGGTGTTCAGCCCTGGAAACACCGGGATGTCGCCCAGCCTCTCTGCGAGAAAGTTGACCCCCACTCCGCAAGCAAGCGACAGCAGTGCCGTTACGCCTTCTTCCTTCACCCGCACGAGTATCTGCTCGACGAACTCCGGCTCACACTGACGAGTCACGCAGTCCTCCAGCACCTCCTGGCGCCGCCCCTCCTTTCGCGCCGCGATCCGCAGCGCGGATCCCACGATCTTCACCTCCGCCTCGCCCCCGGCCAGGCACACCGTCGCGCATCCCCCGCACCCCACCACCAGCACTCTCTCGAATCCCTCGATGAACCTCTTTATCTCGTCGAGTGGCTTTCTCTCCGCAACGATCATTGCGCTTCCTTTTGCTCCTCCGCTTTGATCAGCGCGAGATGGCGACGCGACATCTCCCAGAACGCCGTCCACGAAACCTCCGCAGACTCCTGCGTTCGCCATAAGGCGATGCGATCCCCGTGCAGACCTATCTCCTCCAGCACCCGTCTCGCCTGCTCCACCCTCGCCCCCAGTCGCTCCTCCGCCGTCGGATAGAGGCATTCGCCCTCCGCGCAGGCGATGATGCACACCCCATCAGCCCCGTGCTCGAACGGCGCCAAAATGTCCGGCACGCTCAAGCGCCCCACACACGGCACCAGCACTCGCGCCACCCCCGTCTCCGCCACCTCCTCTCGATTCTCATCGAGGAACTTCCGGCTCGTGGTCTCGAACAAGCAGCAGAAAGAGACGATCAACACAGAAGACGAGCTCGCGTCTGCCTCCGACAGCAGTCTCTTCAGATCCTCTTCGATCCGCTCCGTCCCGTACCGCTTGAGCGCAATCGCGGCCGCCGGACACACCGCAGCGCACAGACCGCAGGCCTGGCACTTCTCCTCCGGCATCGCCGCCGTCTTGGTGACCGTCGCCACGCCGAAGGGACATATCCGCACACACGTCAGACAGCCGACACACCGCTCTTCGTCTACGAAGGCCCCCGTCGTGCACGCCATGCACCGCTGCGCCTCCGCACGCGCCTCCGCCTCCGTGAACCCTCGCTCGATCTCCGAGAAGTCCTCTACCCGCGTCTCTCCCGGCGCCCGCGCCACCTCCACCCTCGGCCGAGCCTTGATCAGCTCGACCGTCTCCTCCGGCAGCTCCCCGATAGCGGGCAGCTCCTCCCTTGGCGGCTGCTTCAGCACCTCTCCCGTGTCCAGGAAGTGCGCGATCGCGCGCGCCGCGCGGTGGCCGTCAGCCACTGCCTCCACCGCCGCTCCCGGGCCCGTGCTCACCTCCCCACACGCGAACACGCCTCGCTCCGACGTCCCCATGGTCTCCGCGTCGTATTCCAGCCGGCCGCCGGGACCTGCCTTCACGCTCGATCCCTTCAGGCAGGTCAGATCGGCCGCCTGGCCGATGGCGAGCACCACGCTGTCGGCGGCCAGGGTTGTCGTCTCCGCCTCGTCGAACGCGGGGTTGAACTTGCCCTCCTCGTCGAACACCCGCACGCACTGCTTGAGTTCGACTCCCGTTACCCTCCCCTCCGCCGACAACACCGCCTTGGGTCCCCATGACGGCGCCAGTTCGATCCCCTCTTCCAGCGCCTCCTCCGTCTCCCACTCCCAGGCCGGCATCTCCTCCCGCGCCTCCAGGCAAGCCATCGTGACCTCGGCCGCGCCCAGCCGGCGCGCGCACCGCGCAACGTCTATCGCAACATTTCCACCCCCAATCACCACCGCGCGCTCGCCCAGCGGTGCTCCGCCTCCGGCAAGTATCGCCCGCAGCAGCGGCAGCGCCAGCAGCACCCCGTGGCTGTCAATCCCCGGCACCCCCAGCGTCCGGCTCTCGCTCAGCCCCGTCGCGATCAGCGTCGCCGAGAACTCCCGCCGCAATTCCTCCAAGCTGATGTCCCGCCCCACCGCGCACTCGGTCCGCAGCTCTACCCCGAGCGCCAGGATGTCGTCAATATCCTCTCGCAGCACCTCGTACGGCAGTCGGTAGCGAGGAATGGTCGTCCCGAGCATACCCCCCGGCTCGGGGCCGGCCTCGAACACGGTCACCCCGAATCCCGCCCTCACCAGGTCGTGCGCCGCAGTCAGACCTGCAGGGCCGGCCCCGACAACAGCGACCTTCTCCCTTCGGGTCCGCTCTATCGGGGTCCGCCGGCGCAGCCGGTAGTCCGTGGTGGCCTCGACCACGAAGCGTTTCAGTTGGCGCAGCCCCAGCGGGGCGTCAACCTTGACCCGCCGGCAGCTTTCCTCGCAGGGATGATGACAGATGCGCCCACACACTGAGGTGAAGGGATTCGCCTCCAGCAGCAGGTCCAGCGCATCCTCGTAGCGTCCCTCCAGGATGTGCTCGACCATCAGGCGAGTATCTGTATGCACTGGGCACGCGACCAGACAGGGAGCTTCCCGCTCGACGTCGATATCCATCCACACCTCTCGCCCGTTGCTCTTCCTCTCGCGTGGGAGCAGATTCTCCCATCCTTCCCCTTCTCTGTCAACCTGCCTCTCATCTGGCTGGCCGCGCCCTCGCTCTGACAATTGCTTGTTGGGCAGTAGATTGCTTGTTCTGCGAAGCCTTGGCGAAGCAGGGCCTCCTGCCCTTCTGCTGTGGGACGGGCGTGTCGGAGTTTGCCCTGAGCGGAGTCGAAGGGCATGCCCGCCGCCTCTCGGACCTCGGGCGACAAGGCCCCTGCCGGCCTCACCACTCTAGCACATGCCGTCCCCAGCATGGGCCGCCCGTGACAGCGCCAAGACGTTCTCCACAGCCAGGTAGGAGGCAATGCTGTTGGAGCTCGACAGCATGTAGCCCCCGTTCTCGCCCAGGTCCCGAATGAGGCCCTTCGCCTCCGCCGACACCTGCTCCGGAGTTCCGCGCCCGAGTGTAACCAGACTCACATTGCCGATCAAGCAGACGCGGCCTCCCCACCGGCGCTTCACCTCTCGGATGTCGAGCGCTTCGGGCTCCAGGGCATGCAGTCCCGAGATGCCGAGAGACAACAGGTCCTCGATGAGGGGCACTATGTTCCCATCACTGTGCACGATCCATGGCTTCGTGACCTTCTCTGCCACGCGCCGGAACCGGGGCATCATCAGCTCTCGGAACAGCGCCGGAGATACCATCGGCGCCTGCTTCCACGCGAGGTCATCCGTCGTCAGGAAGACGTCGATATCCATCGCACAGGCGCGCTCTGCAACGGCAACGGTCCAGTCGGTATACCTATCCATCAACTCCTCGACGAGAGCTCGGTCGTCATAGAGCGCGACGAAGAAGTGGTCGAGGCCCATGCTCAGCATAGCCGCGAACACGCCGACGCGCGCGGCCAGGAAGAGCGCGAAGTCCTCCTTGCCGGCGACGAACGTTTCCAGCTCCCGGTAGAGTTCATCGGAGTGCGGGTCCGGGAGCACCAGCTTGTCCAGGTCCGCCCGAGAGCGGATCTGCCCCTCCGCGTAGAACAGTCGGCCGTCCACGCCGGCGACGCGCTCGGCGAACACGGGCGCACGCAGCACATAGACAATGTTGTCTTTATGCATCGCCCGCGCCAGGGCCTTCTCCTCCTCAATGCTGCGCTGGTTCGCCTCGATGAGCACCGGTGGTGACTCGGCCTCAGTTGTCCGGCCCATGAGCTGGTTGGCTACTGCCGGGTCCACCCCGATCTCGACGTAGGGGACCCTGTCGGGCTTCTCCAGCCGGAGTGCCGCCAGTACTCGCTCACGTGATGTCACGCTCTTTCCTCCGGTGGGTGGGGATTCCGACGCATGCGCTCACTCGGGCCGGTTTCAGAGCGGCCCGACCGCGGCACGCTGTCTCACGGGCGCGCGGCCGCTGCACGCGGTTTCAGGCCCGTGCTATCGCCAGGGAACGTAGTCCGGGTTGGGCTCCGGCATCTTGGCCTCGACCTCCGTGCGCCACGAAACGAGCATCTTGTGGAGCTTCTGCGCGAGCGCAGGCTGCGCCGCCGCCAGGTCGCGCTCTTCGCCGATGTCGTCTCTCAGGTTGTAGAGCTCCATCCTCCCGTCCTCGAAGAACTCGATGAGCTTATAATCCCCGGCTCGCAGGGACGAGCCCGGTGTCCCACCCTGGTTGCCGTAGTGGGGGTAATGCCAGTAGATGGCCTCGCGATCCAGTCGATCGCCTCCCTTCAGCAGGGGCACGAGGCTGACGCCGTCGCGGTGCTGCTCCGGGATGGGATCCAGGCCGGCCGCCTCCAGCATTGTAGGATAGAAATCCGGGCTGGTGACTGGGACGGGGCAGACACTTCCCGGGGTCGTCACGCCCGGCCATTTTACCATCAGCGGCTCGCGGGTGCCGCCTTCGTACATCCATCCCTTTCCTTCGGAGAGCGGACGGTTGGAGGTCGGCGAACCCTCCGCAGTCGCCAGGCCGCCGTTGTCGGAGGTGAAGACCACGACTGTGTTGTCGGCCTGCCCGGCATCGCTGATTGCCTGCAGCAAGCGGCCCACGTTCTCGTCCACGCTCTGCACCATCGCCGCGTACGCTGGATCCGATTGGATCAGGCGGCGCCTGATACGGCGGTCCTTCTTGTGCTCGCACGGGAAGAAGGGCCCTTCCGCGAATGTGTCGAGCTTGTCCAGCCCCATCTCGGCGGCCTTGCCCGCGAATCGCTCGACATACTCGGGCTTGCCCTGGATGGGAGTGTGCACGGCGTAGTAGCAAAGGTGCAGGAAGAACGGCGCGTCGCTGCCGCGGATGAGCCGGATCGCCTCGTCGGTCAGACGGTCCGTCAGGTACTCCCCCTCCGGGCCATCTTCCAGGGTCTCGATCCTCCAGGGGCTGAAGTAGCCATTGGGGGGATAACCCCATCTGCAGCCCCCGACGTTGACGTCGAAGCCGTGATTCTCAGGGTAGTACGGTCTGTTCCCGAGGTGCCATTTGCCGACGTGCCAGGTGGCGTATCCCCCCTCCTTCAGCGCCCTGGCAAGGCTCTTCTCCTCCAGCGGAAGGTGATCGATATAGGGCGCATCGATGAGCTTGCCCTTCGTGTGCGCTCCGATCCAGTCCGTCACCCCCACCGCCGCCGGGTACTTGCCGCTCATGATGCTTGCCCGGGTTGGCGAGCATACGGGACAGGCCGCATAGGCGTCGGTGAAGCGCATGCCCTCGGCGGCCAGCCTGTCGAGGTTGGGGGTCTCATAGAACTCGCTGCCATAGCAGCCGATGTCCCTCCAGCCGAGGTCATCGAGAAGAATGAACACGAAGTTGGGCTTGCCGCCGGTACTGTTATTGGAGCTCACCGCGCGTCTCTCTTTCTGCCCGTGGGCGCCGCTGGCCGTGCCGGTGTCCGCGACCAGACCTGCAAGGCCAAGGGCAGCCGCGGCCCCGCTCTTCAGCAGTTCCCTCCGGGTGATCCTCTCTTCCTTGCTGCCGGCCATGCCGCCTGCCCCCTGTCAATCACCGGGGTTTCGCCGGCCCTCTCTCGGCCGCCTGTAGCGATCGCGGAGCGAAGACATGAGCTAGCACGGGCAGATCGATGTGAGCTCGGACCCGTGTGTCTCTATCGGCCCTTCTTGACGCCTGCGGCCAATTCTGGGACGCTACCATGCCGACACACGCTGCGAGCGAAGACGCGGCGACAAACGAACCCGGAGGCGGATCTGTCATGAGGAAGCTGTGTACCTTCACCCCCGGCGCGATCTGGCCGGACACCAACGGAGTGCACATCAACGCGCACGGCGGCGGGATACTTCGCCGGGACGGAGTGTACTACTGGTTCGGCGAGAAAAGAGCGGCTCAGGCCTCTGAAGGGATCAATGTCTATTCCTCGCCAGACCTCTACAACTGGCAATACGAGGGCGTGGCCCTGCCGCCGGTGGAGAGCGACCCCGACCACGACATCACGCGGGGATGCGTAATGGAGCGGCCCAAGGTCCTCTACAACGAGAGGACCGGCAAGCATGTGATGTGGTTCCACCTCGAGCTGAAAGGACAGGGCTACTCCGCAGCCCGCGCCGGGGTGGCCGTAAGCGACACAGTCGCCGGCCCCTACGAGTTTCTCAGAAGTCTCCGGCCCAACGGCAACATGTCGCGAGACATGACGCTGTTCGAGGACGATGACGGCACGGCGTACCACATCTTCGCCTCGCGAGACAACTACGACATGCGCATCTGCCAGCTCAGTGATGATTACCTTTCCCCGACCGAGAGGGATGTCGTGATTCACGGCGACCATCGGGAGGCGCCGGCCGTCTTCAAGCACGAAGGCAGGTACTTCCTCATCACCAGCGGCTGCAGTGGCTGGAAGCCCAACGAGGCGCGACTGGACACGGCCGACTCCATCTGGGGCCCCTGGACGAGTCACGGGAACCCGGCGCGGGGGCCGAATGCCGAGACGACGTTCGACTCTCAGTCAACACACGTGCTTCCGGTCGAGGGTCGCGAAGGCACCTTCATCTTCATGGCGGACAGGTGGATCCCGGGCAACCTCACAGACAGCCGCTACATATGGCTGCCCATCAAGTTCGAAGACGGACGCCCGGTGCTGAACTGGATCGATGAATGGGACCTGAGCTGGTTCGATGAGAACACCGGCGTCGGTTAGGCGGGTGTGGCTTTGGGGGCCCCGGGGCAAGGGAACGAGTCCGGTCGCTCTCGGCGTCTCTAGAAGCTGTTTCATAACCTCCATCTGAGGCTATGAAACAGCAGCACAAGCCGTCAGGCTCCAGCAGGCGCAGTTCATGCCAGCGTCTCTACCGGACAGCCAGGCGAGTGAGGGTTATGAAATGCGCTCTAACACAGTCCTACAGGCGCTCGCGCGCCAGACCGACGAAGAGCTCATGCGACGCTGCGGAAAGGAGCGCTGAGAAGATGGCCCGAGTATGCCCGTGGTGGCACGCCTTCGCCTTCGACAACTGGTTCCGTCGGGTCCTCCTGAGGCCGGAGAAGATGTTCGAGCCCTACGTGCGGCCTGGGATGACGGTCCTCGACGTTGGCTGTGGGATGGGTGTCAATGCGATCGCGCTGGCACGAATGGTGGGCGATCAAGGGCGTGTAATAGCCGTTGACGTCCAGCAGAAGATGCTGGACGTGCTGGAGAAGCGCGCCGAGAGGGCCGGCGTTGCACAGCGGATTAGCGCGCACCGATGTAAGCCGGACTCGATCGGAACCGATACTGAAGTCGGGTTCGCGGTGGCTTTCTGGGTGCTGCACGAAGCTCCGGACGCTGCCAGTTTCCTGAGCCAGGTGCGATCGTGCTTGTGCCCTGGGGGGAAGCTCCTTGTGGTCGAACCTCGATCCCATGTTTCGGCCGAGGCATTTCAGGAGATGCTTGCTGCCGCGAAAGCTGCCGGGCTGACGCTCTGCGGTGAACCACGCATTCGATTTAGCAGAACTGCGGTTCTCGTGAGGGAGTAGGAAGCACTGCGGCGGCTGTTTGAGAGAAGGGAGCGCGGCTGGTGTTCCGGACTCGACTGGGAAAGCCGTAGAAGCTGTTTCATGACCTCCATCTGAGGTTATGAAACAGCAGCGCAAGCCGCCAGGCTCCAGCAGGCGCATTTCATGCCGGCGTCTCTGACGGACAGCCAGGCGAATGAGGGTTATGAAATGCGCTCTAGCCAACTCCGCGGCGGGCGGCTCCCTCTTGGCGCGGTGCCGGATGAGTCCAAGCGGGCACTATCTGCCGCCGGCGGAAACGGCTCGGAGGTGTCGGGCCAGGTGCTTGCGGAGGTTGACATAGCACTCCAGGTGCTCGATGGGCATATCGTGCGTCATGCCCCCGCCGACGTTCACCAGGAAACGGCGAGCCCGGCTGCCGATCTCCATGCACCGCCTCACCTCGCGTTCGATCGCCTCCTTCGGCCCCCGCGCGAGCGTGGCGCTGTTGATGTTGCCGATGAGGATCTTGTCAGGGTATCTGTCCACAAGGGATTCCAGGTCCACGAGGTGCTCGAAGTTCAGCCCCTCGGCCCCGGCCGCGAAGATATCATCGACGAACTCCGTGATGTCACCATCGCTGCAGAAGATGATCGGGATGGCTACTTTGATGAGTGGCTCGAAGATCGCCGGGTAGTGTGGGAAGATGTGGCGGCGGTACCATGCGGGTGAGAATATCGGGCCGCTGGTCATTGCCAGGTCGTCGTGGAGGATGAAGCCCTTCAGACCTTGGACCTGTGACCACGCCGTGGTGATGCGAATGCTGATCTCTGCAAAGCGGCCCATGAGTTGCGAGAAACGCGCTTCATCCGCGATCCCCGTCAGGCAGAGCAGCTCGAACCCGAAGATGGCCAGCGGCCAGTGGAAACACGTCGTGTAGTGGTGGGGGACGGGATAGCAGGTGTCGCCCGTGCTGGCGAGCATGGCGTCGTAGGAGGCCTGGAAGTGCGCTCTATATTGCTCGGCGGTGTGCGGGAAGTGCGCCAGGGGCTGGAAGTCGAGGGCCTCTTCAACAGAAGCCGGCTTGGGGATGTGGACGAAGTGGCGCCCGTTCTCCTGGTGGGCGGCGTGGAAGATGCCCCACTGCACTGCCTCGTCGCCCCGCGCGTTGGGCTTCACTGTCTCCCCGTCGTCCCATGCATAGACGGCCATGTTCGGATGATCCGCCGGCAGGCCCGCGCCCCAGTTGAGGTCTACCTCGAATGCTTCTGCCACCCGCCGGAAGGCCTCGTTCAGGCGGTGGCGCTCTGCAAGGGGGTCGATCCCACTGAAGTGCTGAATCGCTTCCCGAGAGAGGCCGAGGAGGTGCTCCATCACAGGGATTCGCGTGCCGTTATAGTCAGGCTGCAGCACTGCTAGTCCGAGCTCTTTGGACACCGGCCTCTCCTCATCTCCCCCCTGCTGCTTTCGGGTGAGTGCAGTCTTTCTTTTCACTCTCGCGTGTAGTTGACTTCGAGGCTGAGCACTGCGCCGGGCGCGATGGGCGCTGAGATCCGGACTGCCGCACGGTTGTGGCGCCGTGTGTGGTCGACGCCCTCGGTCGGTGTGCCGTTGATCTTGCATGCCCCAGCGGTCGCGCCATCGGGCAGCGTGAGCTCGATCACTCCCTCGAAGTCGCTGTCGTTCCGGCTGATGATCTGGCCAACGATGCGGCCGTCTCGATGCTCGTAGGTGAAGTCGAAGACCGCCTGGCCGAGGCGGCAGCTCTCCCACTTGAACTCGGGCCAGGGGCAGAACGGCCGGAGAGAGACCTGGCGCGCCGGGACGTCGGCGCGGAGGCCGAGGATGTTGTTGACGAACAGGCAGAGGTAGACGCCTGCCGCCCAGCCGCACTTGCCCACCCCCAGATCTTCGAGCCCGTCGCGGCCCTCGAACTCGAAGTACGGTTCCCTGCGCCGGACTTCGGTGGGATCGGTGCATGGGTGCTTGTATGGCCACCACCAGATGGAGCCGTCGTAATCGGTGAGGCGGCGGATGTGCTCGAGGCGTTCCAGCGCCTCGCCTTCGGTCGAGGCGCCGGCGAGAGCGGTCATCCAGCCGGGGAAGGTAGCGGAGGTTCCTTCCCACCATATCCCGTCGATGCCGGGGGCGTAGTAGGGGTTCTCCGGCGATAGTCCAAGCCGCGCGTGGTTGATGAGCGCCGGGTCGTCACACTCGCAGAAGCCATAGAACGGCATGAGGGTGGTGTCGGTTTCCTCGCCGTCATGGCAGGCGACGAAGGTACCGTCTGCGTTGGCCCCCTCGAAGAAGCGCCGCCCGAGCGAGCATTCACCGACGCAGTGGCGCAGGATGTCGGCCTGCACCTTCGCCGCGATCTCGGACCAGTTGCCGGCCAGCTCTCTGTCGTCGTATGCCTCGCGTGCTATCCGCGCCATGTGATGGAAGGAGTACCACACCAGCAGGTTCGACCCGGTGTGGAAGTCTCCCCGGGACTCGCCATCGGAGATGAACATCGAGGGGAAGAGGAAGGGATCTCCCCGGCGGCTCTGCAGCACGTCTTCGAGGAGGGCGTGCGCTTGTTCGAGGACCTCGGGGTGGTCCCGGAAGAATGCCTTGTCGCCGGTCATCTGGTAGTAGGCGCCCGCGAGCACCAGAGCGGCAAGCGCATTTGTGAGCGAGTGCGTGACACGCCGAGGATGGGGGAAGCGAGGGCTCCCGCCGCCATGCTGGCCATATGGCCCCGTCGGCAGCCCCCACCGCAGGAAGAAGAGGATCGCGTCCGCGCAGAGCCGCGGCTCGAACATGCTCATGGGGAGCATGGCGTGGAAGTTGTCCTTGGTCCAGACGGAGCGGCTCTCCCAGGCGTTCGGGCCCACGAAGTTGCTGCCCCAGAATCCCGCGCCGAACTTGCCGTCGGCCATCCGTATCACAGACTGGCGGCAGAGTTCCTCGAAGCGAACGAAGGCTTCCGCGTAGAAGGGCTCGTCCGGAATGGACAGCTCGCCCAGGCGGTCGGCGTGGAACTGCCAGGTGTCATTGAGCCAGTCGAGCGCCGTTCGCTCGCGCAGCAGCCGGCCGGTTCGATGCAGCTCTTCGCCGCTCTGGCCGAGGATGAAGGCGAAGCAGAACGCAGCGGCCTGTCCCGGCTCAAGAACGACGTTGATCTCGCGGGAGTCGGGGTCCCACGTCGTGCCATCCAGGCAAGCCACGGCCTCGCGGCACGCAGGCCCGCCGGGCTCACCGCTGACCTGGCTCAGATCACTGACGCCATCCGGCCCCAGCACCGCTCCTTCGAAGGGCCGATCGCCCTGGTTCTGGAGGTGCAGGACCACGACAACCGCGCGCGGCGCCACGGGCGTTGGCGCAGCCGTTGTCGGGGCGAATGCCAAGAGACGCATTCGGAGGTCATCGTGCTGATAGGTGAACAGGGGGAAGAGGTTGCCGAGCAACTCCGCTTCCACGCGGGGAAGCTCATACAGACTCACCGGCTCTGCGGCATTGCGCCCGATAGCGAGAGGCCAAGGGCCGCCGCCGATGAGGTCCTTGTAGACGTAGATGCCCGGTAGATATCGGTTGCTGAGTCCGGCGGGAATGAGGTCCTCGAGAATGCAGGCGTTCTCCATGAGGCCGGCGGAGGTGATGGTGCAGAGAATCTGGTTGTTCGAGATGTCGAAACCCAGATACGGCGTCTTCGTGCCGTAGTAGCTTTCGGGGCGTTTGGACTGACCGTCCGGCGGGACGCCGAAGAAAGCGCTGCGGGGACCGTCGAGGGCCTCGGCAAGTGACCCGAAGGGATGAAGGCGCACGCTCCGATTTCCTCCGTTTTCTTTCTTCTCGCGTTTCCGACTCATCTGTGGCCTCCCGGGGGCGCAGGGCCCCAAGACGTACCTGCGAGATGTGCTCGGCCGCGGGAGAAGCAGAAACACACGCCAGCAGACAACGGGGAGGATGCCGGAAAGGCAGCTAGAAGTCAACTCGGGCCTCGGCGGCCACGATGCAGGTAGACTCCCGGCTTCTGTGGTTGTCGAGATCCTTTGGCGGTACATCACGGCCTATGAGATACAACCAACTCGGCGCATCCGACGTGAAGCTGTCCGAGATCGGGCTGGGGGGACACGAGTTCCTTCCGGACGGTCGCGTGAAGGCGATGGGGGAGGAATTCCACGAGGCCGTCAGGCCCGGCGTGGTATGGGATGGGTTCGGTCAGGAGAGGCGGCGCCGGATCCTCAGCGCGGCTTGCGAGGCCGGGGTCAACTTCTTGGATGTCACGATGGACTCGGAGAAGGAGGCGCTCGGGCGCAATCTGGAGGAGCTGTCGCCGCCGAATCCGGTGTACATCCAAACGCGGCCGGAAGGCATGGTGTACAACAACGACCCTGCTGACGAGGACAAGAGCAGGCTCCTCGACTACGAACTGCTGAAGGCGGAGGCGGAGCGAGGGTGTAGGCTGCTGCGGCGGGATAGGATCGATGTCTACAACTTCGGTCTCTTCGCGCCCGCGGTGCGGCGGCAGCCGGGGTATGTGAAGAAGCTGGCCGCGAATGTCGAGCGCTTGAAGGAGGAGGGCCTGATACGCTTCGCGTGTGTGGATACGCTGACGGGCGAGGAGGTGTCCCTCGAGATGATAGAAACCGGAGCCTTCGATGCCGTCTTCACTAATCTCAGCGTGGTCAGCGATGCTGCTCTGAGCAGTGTGATTCCCGCGGCTCAAGAGCGCAGCATGGGGATATTCCTGCGGGAGGCGTTTGTGAAGGGACAGCTCTTCGCGCTGGGCGAAGCGGCCGGGATATCGGATCGATCGCAACTGGCGCGGGCAGCCGTGCGATGGGTGCTCTCAGAGGGAGTCGGGACGGTGCTGGTGCTGGGCGTGGCAGAGCCCGAGCACCTCACGCAGAACCTGGCGGCGGCGGAAGAGCCGGCTCCGACCGATGAGGATGAGTCTCTGCTCGCGGCGCTGCGGGCGACCGACGAGTTCGCCGAGGCGCGTGCAGGTATCCAAGAGATGTTTGTGAAGGGGTGGGGTTGAGGGGCGCGCCCGAGGGGAAGAAAGGGAGGGAGCAGCGATGTGTGAGTTCTGCATCCAGCATGGCGAAGGGAAGAAGTGGTACTTGCAGGCGAAGAACTATGCGGAGGACCTGCTCAGCGATGTGAGGAGGCGGAGGTTCATCAGCGACTTCTTCGCGCGGCCAGAGCACCTGGAAGAGGACTCGGACAAGCTCACGAGGTTGAGCAAGGCGCCGGGCTTCGTGCGACGAGTGGTCAGCGGGGTGGTTACGCGCCGCATGAAGAAGGAGCACTTCGGGCAGGTGCTGCCGCTGGAGGATGTTGCGGAGATCTTTGGGTTCGTGAACTCGATCGTGCGGGTGCCGTGTATCTGCCGGCAGGTGACGGTGGGTCGGGAGGTGCGCTACTGCTACGGGATCGCGATGGGGCCGGGCGGGGGCGCGTTCTACGAGCTGCTGCAGGGCCTGGATAGCAGCTTCTTGGGTGGGCCGGAGACGTCGGCGTTCGAGGAACTAAGCTCGGAGGAAGCACTTCAGAGCTTTGCCGAACACGAGAAGGAGGGGCTGTGCCACACGGTCTGGACGTTCGTGGCGCCGTTCATCGGCGGTATATGTAACTGCGACCGGTCGGACTGTATGGCGATGAGAGCGACAGTGACGCACGATGTGAAGGTGATGTTTCGGGCGGAGTATGTGGCGGAGGTGGATCCCGACGTTTGCGTCGGGTGTCGAGCGTGCATGCGGGTTTGCCAGTTCGGGGCGCTGGCGTACAGCGCGGCCGACAAGAAGGTGGTCGTGGATCAGACGGCATGCTATGGGTGCGGGGTGTGTCGGAGCGTGTGTGAGAGGGATGCGATCACGCTGAGGCCGAGGGCGGAGGTGCCAGCGGTGGCGAAGATGTGGTAGGGGGGGCGCGGGAGGGGTCCCGCCTGCAGCGGTAGCGCAGGTTGAAAACCTGCGCCACCAGAGACGACTGCATTGGGAGACCGCTCCCTACAGTTTGGCTCGGAGGAGTTTGGTGGTGTGCTCGCCGCCGTTGAGGAGGTAGAGGAGAGGGAGGGGCCGATCGACGCCTTCGAGGTAGCCGGGGCGGGCCTGCCAAGGGGTGACGGAGAGGACGTTGGCGAGGTCCATCCAGTACTGGAGGCGGGCCGGCTTGAGGTCCCAGGTCATGTGGAAGTGGTTGGCCGGGGCATATTGCTTGTACTCTCCCATGGTGGCGTACTTGGGGACGACGAAGGTGTGGGGCCACGTGGGGGTGGAGGTGTCGCAGACGGCCTGGGCGAGCTTGCCGGGGAGGGCGACGGTCTGGGCCTCGTCCCAGATGAGGGAGAAGACGTTCGTGTCGGCGGAATAGGCGAGGCGGGCGGCGATGCCTTCGATGCCTCCGGGGGAGACGAAGTTGACGGAGTTGCCGAGGCCGGGGAAGTAGAACTCGTCGGCGAAGGGGACGGCGACGCCGGACATGATCTCCTCGACGGAGGCGCCCGGGAGGGCGGCCCAGTCGAAGGCGGCGCTGCCGGAGTTGTCGCCATCCACGAATCCCTTCTTCCGCCAGAGGGCGTCGGGCTCGACGGATGCCATGTCGAGGGATTCGGCGAGGCGGTTTATCTCCCAGGGCTCCCAGACCTTGCGAAAGTCCATGAAGAGCGGGGGGTTGCCGCCGGTGAGATGGGTGAAGAAGAGCATGGTGAGGAGGCCCTGGACGTCGGCCTCGGTTGCGTAAGGGAGGGGCGGCTTGGGGCCGTTGTGGTCGAAGGTAGAGTTGAATAGGGATTCCATAATGTCGGCGACGGGAAGGGGGATGCCGCGGGGATCGGAGCCCCATTCGAGCTGACTCATGAAGCCGCCGCCGACGGCGTTGAGATCGCGCATTAGGTCGCGGGTGATGAGATACATGGCGAGGCTCTGGTCGAGGCGGGCGCGGTCGTCATCGTCGCGCAGCTCGATGCGTTCGCCGACGTGCTTGTCGAGCCAGGCGCGGAGGTCACCAAGCTCCTTCTTGTCGTAGGCTTGCTTCTGGAGCATGTCGGCGAGGAGCTTCATGTCGAGGCGGGTGATCTCGAGGCCGAAGATGTTGCGGGTGGGGATGATGTGCGCGAGGGCCGTTTCCATGCCCATGGAGTCATGGCCGAGGATGACGACGCGGCGGCCCTTGAGGGCCTGGAAGGTCAGCGCGGCAAAGGTCCAGTCGAGGAGGGCGTCCGCGGTAGACTCGGTCATCTCGGGACGCTCGCCGGTGTCGGGCCAGGTGCCAACGTTGATGTGGATGAGGCGGCCGTACTGGGAGATGGCGCCGCCGGCGGCATGGGTGAAGACGACGCCTGGCTTGGGGCCGGAGTTGCCGCAGGTGAGGTTGATGGGGGTGTCGGGCGGGAACTGGGTGAGGAGCGAGATGAGGCCGAGCTGGGGGAAGGCCCAGGTGTCGGGGGCGCAGATGAGGACCTTTACGCCCTCGGCGCGGAACTGGCGGGCGACGGCGTCGGCCTGGCGCTCGCCGTCCACCAGGACCGGGGAGTAGACGACGCGCGCATCCTCGTCGCCGGGGAGCTTGAGGCCGGCGGCGACTGAGTTGGCGACCATCTCAACGATGTTGGCCGCGCGGCGGCGGGAGGGCTCGTCAACGCGCGGATCGCATACCGCAAAAACACCGACGGCGGGAAGGTCGGGCTTTGCGGGAGGGTTGTTGGAGAGTCGTTGGGCTTTGGTCATGGCTCACCTCGCGGCGTCATTAGGGTTCCCCACTCGGCCCCTGCCGCTGCGGGCTTTCTTCGGCTCGGGGCAACGGACGCCCTTCTGCGGGAGAGACCATTTGGCCCTCTTCGCGAAGCGACGCGCAGCGCATCCCGTCTCCTTGCGCGGAGGCGGGGACGGGTAGGTACATCGGCAGCAACGCGACGGTGGGCCGTGTGCGTTCGCGCCGTGCGATTTGCCCCGCCAAAGGTGTCTTTCGAACATGTGCGGAAGTTCGTCGTGACTGCATCTCGAAGATGCGGCCTCGACAACTCGTCGATCGAGGAGGACGGTATGGCGCGCGCGGGGAGGCCGATTCGGCCTGAGGACGTATACCGATTGCGGGCGGTCTCTGACCCGCAGATCTCTCCGGATGGGGAGTGGGTTGCGTGTGTGATCTCGCAGGCGGATCGGAAGAAGGATCGCTCCCTATCGGACGTCTGGCTGATAGCGACCAGGGGGCGGAAGCGCGTGCAGCTCACGAACCGGTTTCATCGAGATGCGTCGCCGCGCTGGTCGCCGGATGGAAGCCGGATCGCGTTTCTGGCACCGGAGAAAGATGACGACAAGGCAACCGCGCAGCTCTGGGTGATCCCGGTGGGTGGCGGAGAGGCGCGGCAGATCACACACCTAAAGCAGGGCGTTTCGAATCCCGTATGGTCGCCGGACGGCAAGCGGCTCGCGTTTGTCGCGCGAGATCCGAAGCCGCAGGATGAAGAGGACTACGACAAGAAGCCAAAGCCCGAGGTGAAGCAAGGGCGGGTCTACGCGAGGGACGTGAAGGTGATCGACCGGATTCGGTATCGGTCGTCGGACTTCCCGCCGAAGGACGAGAGGCGGCACATCTACATAGTCTCGGCGGCCGGAGGTAAACCACGGAGGATCACGGACGGGGATTGGGATGACTCGCAGCCGTGCTGGTCGCCGGACGGGAAGCGGCTGGCATTTCTGTCGAACCGAGATCGCGATCCGGACTGGGATGTTGTGGGAGATGTGTGGATCGTCTCGGCGCATGGTGGAAGGCCTCGGCGTCTGAGCAAGCTGGCGGGTGGGGCACACTCTCCGACGTGGTCGCGGGACGGAAAGCAGGTCGCATACATGGGGTCCCGCGCGGAGACGCTGCCCTGGCTCGACGAGCGGCTCTGGGTGCGGGCCGCAAGAGGTGGGAAGGAGGCATGCTTGACGGAGTCGCTCGATCGCATGCCGCACGCGCCCCGCTGGTCGCGCGACGGATCGGCGGTGTACTTCCTGTGCGTTGACGAGGGGTTCGACTCCCTATGGCGCGTGGCGGCCGGCGGGGAGCCGGGGCGCGTGCTGGCAAAGGAGCGCTGTGTGGAGGGGTACAGCGCGGCGAGCGAGACGGATCGGATTGCGTTCGTCCACAGCGCGCCGCAGTATCCGGGGGAGCTGTTTGTGTGTGAGGGGGAGGGGAAGGCGGAGCGACGGCTGACGAACGAGAATCGGCGAGCACTGAGCGGGATACGGCTTGCGACGACCGAGATGTTCTGGTGCAGGTCGTTCGACGGAAGGCGGATTCAGGGGTGGGCGGTGAGGCCGCCGGGATTCCGAGCGGGTCGCAAGTATCCGATGGTGCTAAAGGCGCATGGCGGTCCGTACGGGGCATTCTTCCACAACTGGCGATTCGAGGAACAGGCACTGGCGGCGCAGGGGCATGTGGTGGTGTACGCGAACTGCCGGGGCTCGACCGGGTACAGCCTAGAGTTCACGAAGTCGGTTGTTGGCAACTGGGGCGCGGAGGATTCGCGGGACTACCTAGCGGCGCTCGACTACGTCATTCGACGGGGGTATGTGGACCGCGAGCGGCTGGGGGTGATGGGCGGGTCATATGGTGGCTTCATGACGACATGGCTGCTGGGTACGACGGATCGGTTTGCGGCCGGCGTGGCGGAGTGCGCGGCGACGGACGAGCCAATGTTCTACTACAGCGCGGATATGCAGAAGTGGTCGGAGGAGGAGCTGGGAGGGCCGCCTTGGGAGCAGTGGGATGATTATCGGAGGGTGTCTTCGTCCACGCACGCACACAAGATCAAGGCCCCGCTGCTCTTGCTCCACGCGGAGGACGATACGCGGGTGCCGATTTCGCATTCCGAGATCGTTTACACGACGGTGAAACGGATGGGTGTGGAGGCGATGTTCGCGCGGTACCCGTCGGGTGGGCACGGCTTTGCGTGGTCGGCGCCGAGGTTCCGGTGTGACACGCTGAACCGAACGATTGACTGGTTTGGCCGCTATCTGAAGGGCCGGTAGGCGCTACGGGGAGTTGACGGACGGGTTCAGGTCAACCGCCCAGACGCTGTCGACGGCGGTTATGAAGAGGGTGTTGCGGGCGGGGCCGCCGAAGGCGCAGTTGGAGGCGGATTGGGAGGTCTTGATCTTTCCCAACAGCTTGCCTTCGGAGCTGAAGACGTGGACGCCGTCGGCCGCGGTGCTGAACAGCCTTCCGGTGCGGTCGGTGCGGATGCCGTCGGGCATGCCTGGATCGATAGTGACGAAGATCTCACCGGCGGCGAGGGAACCATCGCTGCGGACGCGGAAACGGCGGATGTGATGGAGTTCGGCGTCGCTGTCGGCGATGTACAGGAACTTCTGGTCGGGCGAGAAGCAGAGGCCGTTGGGGCGGGAGAAGTCGTCGGCGACAGAGACCGGCTCGGCGGCGCCGGGGTCGAGACGGAAGACATAGTTGGCAGGCTGTTCGGCCTGCTCGGGACGAATGCCGTAGGGAGGATCGGTGAACCAGATGGCGCCATCGCGCCCGACCGCGAGGTCGTTTGGGGAGTTGAGCTTCTTCCCCTGGTGGGTGGAGACGAGGGTGGTGATGGCACCGTCGTCTTCGGTGCGCGTGACGGAGCGGCTGCCGTGCTCGCAGGTGACGAGTCGGCCTTGAGGGTCCTCGGTGTTGCCGTTGGCCTGGTGGGAGGGGCGGCGCCAGATGGTATGGCCCTCGGGCTCTGTCCAGCGGTATATCGTGTCCGCTGGGATGTCGCTGAAGAGGAGGAACCGGCCCCGGGCCAGCCAGGCGGGGCCTTCGGTGAACTCAAAGCCGGTGGCGATGCGGCGAACGGCTGTGTCAGGTGAGAGGATGGGCTCAAAGCCCCGGTCGATGATCTCGATGCTGGTGTGCGGCGTGCGGTCTGTGCTCATGGTCGGTGTCCTGTGTTTCAGAGTTTGGATATTGCAGTGCGCCCTCGGAAGGAGGAGTTTTCGTTGCCCGGCAGCGGGATTCCTGGCGGCCGACCAGCCGCGGGGCTTGGCCAGAGCCGCCAGTTGAATGGGGTGTCAGCGGGGTAAGCTGTTCGAAACCGGGGAAGATGGAGAGACGTTCCTCCGGCTGGTCATGCACTTGACGGTTCACGAACGGAGTCGGGGGGCAAGTGTCTCCCATTAGGAGGTGATGTGTGGTTCGGACTTACCGGAGTGAAGACTGGCGCAGCTACCGGATGGACTACGGAGATCCGCACCGGTTGCTGGAACCGCTGGAAGAGGAAGTCGCGGTCGTAGATGAGGCGCTTGGGGCACTGCACGAGGCGGGGGTGGTGCCGCACACCAGCTACGATCACGAGAAGCTGCTGGCCCACCGGGAGGCAGTCAAGGAGCTGTTCGAGATTCCGTGGACCGCGATCTCTCCCCGCATGCAGCGACTTCTCTATGCCATCAACGCTATCGTCCGGCCACAGAACATGATCGCGGCGGGAGTGTTCTGTGGGAACACGTTCATCTCGAACGCCGGGGCTGCGGTGGGGCCAGGCACCTGCTACAGTGCCGGCAATCTGATCGGCGTGGAGATCAATACGGACGAGGCGGAGAGAGCCGAGCGCAACGTGAGGCGCATCGATCCGTCTGGGGTTGCGCGGGTGGTGGCTGCGGACGCGGTGGAGGTGGTGAGCGAGTTCCCCGGGTCCATCAACCTGTTGTATCTGGACCCCGACGGCTACAGCCGCAGCGGCAAGGGGGTATACCTGGATGTGCTGGAGGCTGCGTACCCGCGGATGCCGGCCGGGAGTGTGGCGCTGGCGCACAACAGCGTGAATGGCGGGACGCCGGTGGAGGCCTATCTGGAGTTCGTGCGGGATGAGGCGCATTTTCGGGCGAGCGTGAATGTGATCCTGGACATCGAGGGACTGGAGGTGTCGCTCAAGTAGCAGGCGGGTGCGGATGCGCGCCTGCGGAACATGCCTGGAACAGGGATTGCGCGTTTGGCGCCCAACTGAGCAATATGCGCTGTGGCCCGCCGGCAGCTCTGCGGCGGGCAGTGTGTTGGGACGAAGCACGGCCCGCAACAGCCGGCGACGGCGAGCAACAGCGTTCGAAACGGGTTGGCGAGTGCAGTGGCGTGCGGCCACTGGCGCAGTAGGTCACCGGAACTACCCATGAAGAGGCCGGGGGGAGCAAGGTAGGCAGAATGCAGTACCGCGACTTCGGGAACACAGGTCTGAAGGTGTCAGCGCTGGGATTTGGCGCCATGCGGCTTCCGATGAAGGGCAAGCACGTCGATGAGGACAAGGCGATTGAGACGATCCATCGCGCGTTTGAGCTTGGGATCAATTACCTCGACACCGCGTACTTCTACAACGAGCACGAGAGTGAGGTGGTGGTGGGCAAGGCGCTGAAGGGCTGGCGCGACAAGGTGACGCTCTCGACGAAGAACCCGGACAGCTCGGTTGACGGGGACAGTTGGCGGAGGGTGCTGGACGAGCAGATCAAGAAGCTCGACGTGGACCGGATCGACATCTACAACTTCCACGGGATTGGATGGGAGGTTTTCGAGCAGCACATCATGAAGCCTGGCGGCCCAATGGAGGCAGCGCGCAAGGCGCAGGACGAAGGGCTGTTCACGCACCTGAGCTTCTCCTTCCACGATGAGCCGGAGAGCCTGATCAAGCTCGCCGATACCGGGGAATTCACCTCCGTTACGTGCCAGTACAACTTGCTCGACCGAGCGAACGAGCCAAGCATTGCCCACGCGCACGAGAAGGGGATGGGAGTAGTGATAATGGGCCCGGTGGGAGGGGGCCGACTGGGCGCGCCATCGCCGGAGATTCAGGCGCTGCTGCCCGGGGTCTCGAAGAGCAGCGCGGAGGTGGCGCTGCGGTTCGTGCTGTCCAACCCGAACGTGAGCTGCGCGATCTCGGGGATGAGCGATGTGCGGATGGTGGAGGAGAACTGCGCGACGGCGAGCCGGGAGGAGCCGCTGACGTCCGAAGAGCGGGCCGCAGTCATCGCGCAACTGGAGGAGAAGAAGAAGCTGGCCGAGCTGTACTGCACGGGCTGTGGGTACTGCATGCCGTGTCCGCACGAGGTGGACATTCCCGGAAACTTCTCGGCGATGAACGAGTACCGTCTCTATGGGCTCAGGGAGCATGCGGCAGCGCGGTACGAGAAGCTCTTCCAGGAGCAGAAGGCGGCCGAGCACTGCCAGGAGTGCGGCGAGTGTGAGCCGAAGTGCCCGCAGAAGATCCCGATCATCGAGCAGCTGAAAGAGACGCACAAGGCGCTTGGCCGTAAGTAGGAGGATGGTGCTATGAGCGTGCTCTTCTCGCCGATCGAGGTGAAGGGAGTCAGGTTCAAGAACCGAGTGGTGATGCCGCCCATGGTGACGCTGAAGGCGGACGAGGATGGGTGTGTTCCCGACGTTGTGGTGGAGCACTACGCGGCCAGAGCGCGAGCGGGTACGGGGCTGATCATCGTAGAGGCGACGGCGGTGGAGAGCGGGGCAGTGTGGAAGGGCGGACTGGCTGCATTCGCGGACGAGCACGCGCCTGGCCTGGCCGGCCTTGCGGAGCGAATCCACGCTGAAGGCGCGACGGCCGCGATTCAGTTGGTCCACGGTGGCCCGCAAGCATCGGTGGAGGTTACCGCTGGGAAGAGAGTGGGGCCGTCTGCGGTGACGCCGCCGGATGACGGCCCGATTCCCCGCGCCCTCACAGTGGCTGAGATACAGACCATCGAGGAGAGCTTCGTTGAGGCTGCGGAGCTGGCAATAGAGGCGGGGTTCGACGGCGTGGAGCTTCACGGAGCGCACGACTACCTGCTGGACTCGTTCCTGTCGGCGAGGCAAAACGTGCGGACCGATGAGTATGGGGGCTCGATCCGCGGCCGGACGCGGATGCTGGTGGAGACGTGCGAACGGACGAGGGCGCGGATCGGCGACCGCGGGCTGGTGTGGTGCCGCATCAGCATCTTCAACAAGCCGAGGGAGGAATTCACGCGAGATGATCTGGCCGAGCTGGTCACCGCGCTCGAAGCGACCGGGATCGATATGCTGCACGTGTCTACGGACGGGACGTTCAGGGAGTACTTCGATTCGAGCAAGACGATAGGGCAACTAGTGAAGGGACTGTGCGAGCTGCCGGTGATTGTGGCGGGGGGACTGGGCGCTCCCAAGGAGGCAGAGCGGGCGGTGGCGGAGGGGCACTGCGACTTCGCCGCGATCGGGAATGCAATGTACGAGGAGGCGGGGTGGACAGAGCAGGCCCGGGCAGCGCTGCAGGCATAGGGGATACGATGGACATCGACGCTGGGGCGCGATGCTGAACAGAGCGCTGAGAATCGTGGGGCTGGTCCTGCTGGCGGCATTGATGTACGTAGGCTTCACGCGGCAGCCCGGACCGGCAGCGGAGGATGGGAAGATCCACATCTCCTACTGGGAGAAGTGGACCGGGTTCGAAGGGGAGGCGATGCGGGCGGTGGTGGAGGAGTTCAACCGCAGGCAGGACCGCATCCACGTAGACATGCTGACCATCAGCCAGGTGGACAACAAGCTGCTGCTGTCCACCGCCGGGGGAGTGCCTCCTGACGTAGTGGGGCTCTGGAACAGCAATCTCAGCTCCTTCGCGGATAAGAAGGTCTTGCTTCCCCTGGACGATTACCTCGAACGGGCCGGCATCAGCCGGGAGGACTACATCCCTGCCTACTACGACCTCTGCGAGTACGAGGGAGTGATGTATGCCCTGCCGAGCGCGCCGGCGTCGCATGGGCTGCACTGGAACAAAAGGCTGTTCCGAGAGACGGGGCTCGACCCGGAGCGGCCGCCGCGGACGATGGAGGAGCTGGACGCGTACAGCGAACGGCTGACAAAGCGAGATGAGAGCGGACATCTGATACTGATGGGGTTCTTGCCGACGGAGCCCGGCTGGTGGAACTGGGCCTGGGGATGCTACTTCGGGGGCAGGCTGTGGAATGGCGAGGACACGATCACCATCGATTCCCCGGCAAACGTCCGCGGGTATGAGTGGGTCGAGTCGTATGCTGAGAGGTACGGGGTGACGAGCCTCCAGTTGTTCCAGAGCGGGTTCGGCAATTTCTCCTCACCGCAGAACGCGTTCCTGTCGGGAAAGGTCGCGATGGTGCTCCAGGGCGTATGGATGAGCAACTTCATAGACAAGTATGCCCCGGGCATGGAGTGGGGGGCGGCGCCGTTCCCGTATCCGGCCGATAGTCCCGAGCTTGCCGAAGTGGCCTCGGTGGAGGCCGACGTGCTGTGCATACCGGTGGGGGCACGGCACCGGGAGGAGGCATTCGAGTTCATCCGCTTCGTCAACTCGCAGGAGGGGATGGAACTGCTCTGCATGGGCCAGGGGAAGCACACGCCGCTGGCAGAAGTGAGCGAGGAGTTCCTGGCCGAGCATCCCAACCCGTACATTGAAGTGTTCATAGATGTGGCGAAGCGCAGCCGGACCTTCAGCAACCCGAAGACGCCGCTCTGGTCGGAATACCTGAGCGAGATGAACGCGGCGTTCGATGAGATCTGGCTTGGGGAGGCGAGCGCAGAAGAGGCGCTGGGGCGGGTAAGAGCAAGGGTGCAGCAGAAGCTGGACCGGCACTTGGAGCAGAAGGCTCTGAGAGAGGAGAGACCGTGAGGGGGCTGAGGCGGCGCGAGCTGTGGGCGGGCCTGGCCTTCGTTTCGCCGTGGGTGGTGGGGCTGGGAGTCTTTCTCATCTATCCAATCGTCGCTTCGCTCTATTACAGCTTCTGCGACTACTCCGTGCTCGAACGGGCAAGGCCGATCGGTCTTGCCAACTACATAGATCTGGCGAAGGACAGTGTGTTCTGGAAGTCGCTATTCAACACGCTGTTCTACGCGGCGCTGGCGGTCCCGCTTGGGCTGGGCCTTGCGCTGGCGCTGGCACTGTTGCTCAACAGCGGGGTGCGCGGGCTGACGGTCTATCGGACGATCTTCTTCCTGCCCGCGCTGATGCCGATGGTAGCACTGGCGGTGCTCTGGCTGTGGATATTCAACGGGGAGTACGGGGTGTTGAATGTCGCGCTGGCGCGACTGGGGATCCACGCGCCGGCGTGGCTGACCGATCCGGCGTGGAGCAAGCCGGCGCTGGTGCTGCTGTCGATGTGGGGGGTGGGCCAAGCGATGGTGATCTTCCTGGCGGGCCTGCAGGACGTGCCGGAACATCTGTACGAGGCCGCGGATCTGGACGGAGCGTCGTGGTGGGACAAGATTCGGCACGTGACACTGCCCATGATCTCGCCGGTGATACTGTTCAACGGGATCATGGGGATCATCGGCAGCCTTCAGTTCTTCGCCATTCCTTACATCATGACGCCGAACGGCCAGCCGGCGCGTTCTGCGTACTTCTACGCGATGTACCTGTACGATAACGCGTTCCTGTACCTCCGGATGGGGTACGCGAGCGCCATGGCGTGGATTCTCTTCATCTTGATCTTCTGCCTGACCTTGGTCTCTCTGCGCCTGGCGGCGCGGTACGTCCACTACGAGGCCGCGCCATGAGAGCAAAGGGCCCGCTGTCTCATACCGCGCTGCATATGATACTGCTGGGAGGCTCGTTCCTGTTTCTGTTCCCGCTGTTCTGGATGCTCAGCACTTCGCTGAAGCCGATCGAGGAGACGATGCTGACGCCGCCCCAGTGGATTCCCTCGGCACTGCACTTCGACAATTACCTGAAGGCGGTCACCCACGGGAGCGAGATACTGGGATACATCCCCTTCCTGGAGTATGGGAAGAACACGCTGCTGTTGTGCGCGCTGGGTGTGGTGGGGACGGTGATCTCGAACGCACTCATTGCCTACGGCTTCGCACGGCTGCGGTGGCCGGGACGGAACATATTCTTCGGGATCACGCTGGCCACCATGATGATCCCGTTCCCGGTGCTGATGGTGCCGATGTTCGTGCTGTTCAGAGAGCTGGGATGGGTGGGCACCTTTCGCCCCCTGTGGATACCGGCCTGGTTCGGGTCGGCGTTCAACATATTCCTGCTGCGGCAGTTCTTCCTGACGATCCCGCGGGAACTCTCGGATGCGGCAGTGGTGGACGGCTGCTCGGAGTTCCAGGTGTTCCGTCACGTCATCCTGCCGCTTTCGAGGCCGGCACTTTCTGTGGTGGCGCTCTTTTACTTTCTGTTCACCTGGAACGACTTCTTGGGGCCGCTGATCTACCTGACGGATCAGCGGATGTTCACCCTCTCGCTGGGGCTGCAGTTCTACCAGAGCCAGCACGGGGGCACGGAGTGGCATCTGCTGATGGCAGCCGCCACGATTGTGGTGCTGCCGATCATTGTCTTGTTCTTCTTCACGCAGCGAACGTTCATCCAGGGGATTGCGCTCACGGGCATGAAGGGGTGAGCGGGGAGGGAGCGCCCCGGCGAATCATAGAGGCAGGACTTTCAGGCAGCCCCGCGCGACCTCTTCGCACCGCGGGTGGGAGAGGGCCTCACGAACAGCGGGATTCCAGGCCTGATCTGCACCGGATTCCTCAGCTCGATCACTCCGGAACGGTGTTCGAAGCCCAGCTTCCGCTTACCCCAGGAGACCGACTTGACTTTGCGCCCGCGGAGGAAGGGGAGGTCGATTCTCTCCAGCGTAAGCGACCCGTACAGGACGCGCAGCACCACTTCGCGAGGCCTCATCTCGAGGACCCCCCACCCTGAATTGAGGGACCAGAAGCACTTGAACCGGCCGTTCTTTGGCTGGATAGGATGGAAGCCGACGAGTCCGTCCACCATGTCGAACTGGAAGCCGCTGAAGGCGTTGAGGAGCGAGTAGCTCGCCGTCGACCGGGCGTAGTTGCTGCCGCACTCGAACTCGTTCCAGGGGTTGCGCTTCTCGCCATCGTAGCGGGCGCGGACGGCAGCGACGATTTGCATGCCCTGCTTCACCATTCCGGACTGAATCATGTGAACGGCCGCCGCGTACTCGAAGCCGTTCATGGTCTCGCTGGCGTAGGGGACGGGGACCATAGGCTTGCGCTTGCCTTCGGGCCAGTCGCAGATGACGAGTCCGGCCTCGTCGTTGAGGCTGTAGATGCGGCAGGGGTTGTAGAAGTCGCGCATAGACCGCTTGAAGTTGTGTTTGAAGAGCGCGCGAAGGGCCGTTTTCGTGCGCCTGGGGTCGAAGATCTCTCCGAGGCCGTACAGATCGGCGTGCCATTGGGCGAGCACCTGGTCGATGCCACAGCCATCCCCGATCTGGTGCTTGATCTCTCCGTGCTCGTCGTCCCAGTAGGCATCGGAGGCGCCGAAGCTGTCGGGGATCGACTTGTTCTCGATGTCGAGGAGCTGGTGATAGTACTCGCCGTTGAAGAGGTGGTCTCCGACCCACCGCTTTCCCTTTGCGAAGAGCGCTCGGTACTCGCTCGCGGCGGCGTTGTCGCCGAGATGCTCGGCCATCTCGGCGCCGGCCTTGAGCGCGGCGAGGTAGAATCCGGTGAGCCATGAGTTGGGGCCGAACAGCTCCATGTCGAGGGTGTGGTGCTGGCGGCCGTGGAGGACGCCGGTTTTCTCGGGGTCCCACCGGTCCTCGTTCTCGGGCGACCAGGCGAACTCGATGGACTTCTTCACTGCGGGCCAGAGGGACCGGAGCCAGTCGGTGTCGCCGCTGATCTTCCAGTCGCGGTAGGTCTTGATGACGCCTCCGAACTGGCCGTCGGCGCAGGGGCGGAAGGGCATTCGGCCGGATCCGAGGGGGAGCTGCATGCGGAATGACATACCTCCTTCAGGGCCCTGGTTATAGGCGAAATCGGAGTCGCGAATGGAGCGCTCGAGCTTGGGAAAGAGGAACGGCAGAGCCTGCGCGTAGTTCCAGACGTGGGTGCAGGTGCCTTCGCAGCAGCCCGCGCTGGCGTGGCAGCCCTCCCAGCCATAGAAGGTGCCGTCCTCGAGCCGCAGCACCGTGGGACTCTTCAGAATCGACAGGTTGGCGGAGACGGCGTCGAGTGCGGCCGGCGGGAGGTCTGAGGAAAAGAGCGCCTCCTTGAACGTCAGCGTCTCGCGGTAGAGCCGGTGCCAGTGCTTCAGGCAGTAGCTCGCGGTGGCGATGGAATCCTTGAAGGCAGTGGCGTAGTAGTTCTTCCAGGTGGGGGAAACGCCGGCTTTCCGCGCCCGCTCCGGCGCGCACGGGTCCCAGTGATTCTCGCAGTTGGGGAAGTTCCAGGAGATGACGAAGCGAACTCTGGCGGTCTTGCCGGGCGGGACGCGGAGGTGAGCGGCGATGGTGCCGTGGGTGTTCTGGCCGGCCGTGTTCGCGGAGTAGCGCCGATCCTTGAGCCTCCCGGGGGAGGTGAAGTCGCGCCAGTAGACCTCTAGGTCGCTGAACCACAGGGGAGTACTCTGGAACCAGTATCGCTGCTGGCTGACGTCGGCCGCGTCGGTGGCGAGGCTGAGGTCGCCATAGGCGACGTCGTCAGGATCGAGAGCATCGGAGGTGAGTCGGAGGGCGGTGAGCTTGGTCCGTTTGCGAAGTCCATTGAGGTTGTTCGCGGGGAGCGGATTCCTGAGCGTGCCAGCGATGGTGTAGGTGATGGTCTTCTTCGTGGTGTTCGTGACTTCGATCTCGAAGAAGGCGGCCGGGAGGCCGGAGTCCTTGTCGTTGAGGGGGATGAAGGGGTTGAGGGCCGTCATGCGGAGGCGGCCGGGGAACTTCCGCTCGGAGAAGGTGAGGGTGGCGAGAGGGAACTCGCCGCGGAACTCACAACTGCTGAAATGCGGCATCCCGGCCAGGTTCTCGCGAGCGGGCCCGAAGCCGAAGCCAACGTACTGGCCCGATTGGCTGGCGCCGTGATAGGGCGGGGGCAAGTCACCGTTGAGGACGCGCGCGTCGAGCACCTTGCCGCCCGCCTCCGCCTTGACGGCGAAGTGGGAGAAGCCGTTCGCGCTGCCCTTATTCGGCCGGTTGAAGATCTCCCAGTCGATCAGGCGGCCGTTGCCGGCGAGCCCAATGCAGCCGGTCCCGATGCCGCCGAGGGGGAAGGAGATTTGTGTGGTGTTGGCGCCTTTGTAGATGAAGCGGTTCATGGTGATCTCCGGTGCGAAGCGGTTCGGGCGGGTAGTTCTCTGTTTGCGGGCGCAATCCCCTCACGCGCGGCAGGTCGCTCTGGAAATGGGTGACGAGAGGACCGAGGCCTGGCCCATGTTTTGAGTCAGATAAGCCGAAGACTCACATAGGGGCAGCGGGAGCGGCCCAGGCAACGGACGGATAGGCGAAGGGTACGGTGAAGGTCTTCAACCTAACGGAGTTGGCTGAGGTGTACACTTCGAATGTATACCTCGTCAGGGGCAGCCGGAACGCGATCGAGGATGTCAACTCTCTGATCGATGTGGGGCAGGACCCTGCGGTGCTGGCGAGGATCGCAACGGCACCGACCGGGGTCGGCAAGAAACGCATTGCCCAGGTCATTCTGACTCACAGTCACTATGACCATGCGGGCATGCTCCCGCGCATTCGCGAGGAGTATCACCCGACCTGCCATGCCTTCTCGAAATCGCTGGCGGGAGTGGACTACCACTTGTACGATGGACAGCATCTGAAGTGCGGGGATCGTTTCTTCGAGGTGATACACACGCCGGGCCACACGACTGATTCAGTCTGCCTGTACTGTACGGAGGAGCGGGTGCTGTTCAGCGGTGACACTCCCCTGCGGATCATGTCCGAAGACCAGACCTATGCCGAGGAGTTCATAAGGTCTCTGGCCCGGCTGGGGGAACTCGCGATCGAGACCGTCTACCCCGGGCATGGGGATTCCTACGGCGGCGGCACTGCGGTCATCCAGGCGTCCTTGCAGGTGCTGACCGCGACTAGGGCTGGATGATTTCGAGGGTGCGCAGCCGGTTCAACGCGGCCGCCAGCTCATGGCGGCGGGGGCGGGCGAAGTCGGGGGCGAGGTAGGGGAGCATGGCCTCGAGGCCCTTGTCGTCGAGCTCTTTCTCGATGAGGTCGAGGATTTCGGGGAGGGTGCGCTTGCCGTCGAAGAGGCGCTCGGCCGCCTGGTAGATGATCCAGCCGCAGGCGCGGACCTGGGACTGCTCGACGATTTGCTCGACGGCCGAAAGGTCGATCTGCTCGCGGCCGAAGGAGATGGCGTCCTCGCCGCGGGCGCGGATCTTGACTCGGCCCCGAGGGCCGCGCTGGGCCTGGACGCCGCGGGAGAGAGGGATGCGGGCGCGGAGGTCGGTGAAATGTCCCTCGAACTCGACGCGGCGGGAGGTGGGGTGGTCCTGCGCGATCCGCTTGGCCTGCTCGGTGACATCAAGCGGCCGATAGTGGTCGAGCATGATCACCGTATCCGCGACGTCGAAGTAGTCCCCCGAGCCGCCCATGACGAGAATGGAGGAGACGCCGCGCTCGTCGTAGAGGGCGCGGATTGTGTCGATGAGGGGGGTGATGGGCTCTTTCTCTTTGGCGACGAGAGACTGCATCCGCTCGTCGCGGATCATGAAGTTGGTGGCGGAGGTGTCCTCGTCGAGGAGCAGGACTTTGGCTCCGGCTTCGAGGGCCTCGATGATGTTGGCGACCTGGGAGGTGGAGCCGGAGGCGTTTGGGGTGGAGAAGGCGCGGGTGTCCCGGCCGAATGGCAGGTTGCTGATGAAGGGACTGATGTCAACCTTCTCGATGAAGCGGCCGTCCTCGGCGCGGATCTTCACGGCGTCGGCAAGCGCGACCACGTACTCCCGGCCGTCATCGGGGAGGTGGTCGTAGACGCCGCGGGCGATGGCGTCTAGGAGGGTGGACTTGCCGTGGTAGCCGCCGCCGACGATGAGGGTCACGCCCTCCCGTATTCCCATGCCGGAGAGCTGGCCGCAGTTGGGGCCGTCGAGATCGACGTGCAGAGAGGAGGGTGATTCGAACGCGACAACATCGCCGCGGAGCGGCCGGTCGCTGACGCCGCTCTCCCGCGGCAGGACGGCGCCGTCGGCGACGAAGGCGACGAGGTTCTGTTGGGGCAAGGCGGCGCGCAAGGCCTGCGCGTCCTCCACGGTTTCGACGTGGCGCAGGACCTCGGGGGCGGGGAAGCTGGCGTACAGGAGCGAGGCATCTATGATGGCAGGCAAGTCCTGGAAGAACATCTCCTCTGCCTGGCGGCCGGCGATGCGGCGGCCGAAGGCGGGGAGGCCGAGGAAGAAGCGGAGCTCGACGTACTCGGATGTAACGCGGGCGGAGGTGCGCTCGAGCACCTCCTGAGAGCAGGCAGCCGTGAAGATGTCGCCGCTCTTGCCGGACCCGCGGTTGGGCCGGGGGCGCTTGCGACAGGCGTCTGCGAAAGCGCGGGTGAGATAGTCCTCGAGAGCGATGCGGCGGGGGCGATTGGAGAAGAGGTCGGCGGGGAACTGCGCGATCCGCTGGGGAACGCGCACGCGCAGCAGGCTGGGGGCAGCGAAAGGATCGCTCTGGACGTGGTCAACGAAAACGACGTAGCGCGAGAAGTCATAGGCGCCGCGCAGGTCCTTGTAGGCGCGATAGCCCTTGCCATCGAGGCGCCGTAGATCGTCGCGGAGCCGGTTCTGCGGGATCAGACGGGACATATGGCTACCGGCCTGAATGTCCTTGGTGAGTCATTCGCTGGCAAAGAAGTCGGGCGTGAGGAGCCAAACCAGTATCCCCTGCCCCGGCGCCACGCGTTCTGTCTGCACGTAGGCGAGCCCGCTTGTCCTCATCCGAACGCGAGCGGGGCCGATGAGCTGACCGACGATGGCGCTGAAGTCGGGCTCGTGACCCACAAAGAGGATGCGGTCCTGGGCGCGAGCGGCAACGAGATCTTGGATCGCACCGAGATGACAGCCAGAGCCGAGCCGCTCGTCGGCATGCGCGACGACGCCGAAGACTTCCTGCAGCACCTCCCCCGTCTCGCGGGCCCGCCTGAAGGGGCTCGTCAGAATGGCCCCGGGCCGCAGCCCCGCGCTGCGGGCCGCCTGCGCCACCGCAGCCGTTTCTCGCTTTCCCCGCTCGGTCAGGCGGCGCGCGTCATCAGACGTCCCGGCCGAGGTAGGCTCTGCCTCACCGTGTCGGAGGAAGTAGAGGTTCATTCGGGTCCCCCCATAAAGCACCTGGAAGTCGCACTGCTGCTCAGGTTCGAGGGGCGTCTCGAAATCGCCTGCAAGAGTGTTCGGGGCGCCGCTGGGTCTCTGCCGGTGAGTTCCGCGGGGCGCGAGCCGCGGCCGGTGCGGCAGCCTCCGGCGCGCCTGCGCGATCACTCGATGTAGCCGACCGCCTCCAGCTCCTGCTGTAGCTTCTCCGGGACCTCTGGGGTCGGCTCGGACTCAGTGGCGCACAGGTCGTGCCAGTAGAGCTGGTCGAGCAGCCACCGAGCGATTAGCTGTTCATGGTAAGAGACGCGGACCGGAAGGAGCGCCGTGAAGTCTATCCGTTCGGACGGATCGCGGCGCGTGTCCCAGAGGCCGACGGCTCTGTCGGACACGAGCTGCCACGGGACCGCGGACATGTCCATGACCCGTTTGTACCCGTCTTCGTCGATGACGCAGACGAGATCGAGCCTGTTGTCGTCGTATCTGGCCAGCTCTGCAAAGATCGGGCGCGGCCGTGACAACACCGGGTGCAGGGCCGGCAGAGCCAAGTCGTAGCCGGGGAGTGGATATCCCGTGGGGGGGTCTGCGCCGGTGACGCTCAGGATGGTGGGATACAGGTCGATCAGGCTGACCGGCTGGCTCACTGACACACCGCCGAATTCTCCCCCGGGGAACCGAACGATGAGCGGCACCTGCAGCTCTTCCTTGCCGAGGGTGCGGCCGTGATCCAGGGTCTCGTGTTCGAGGAAGGCCTCGCCGTGATCCGCCGAGAGTATGATGAGAGAGTTGTGGAAACGGCCTGTCCGGCGCAGGAGATCGAGGAACTCTCCGAAGCCTCTGTCGGCCTCGAAGACACAGGCATCGTAGCAGTCGATGAAGTACTCGATTTCCTCGCGCCCGAGATCCGGGGCGTACAGTCCGACCGACCCCAGGAGGTCGGGATAGTTGGGCTGGTGGCGGCCGGAGAAGCCGCGGTTGAAGCGACGGAAGCTGTCGGGTGCGGCGGCGTAGGGGAGGTGGGGTTCCATGGTGTGGAGGTACATGAAGACCGGTTCGGCCGGGTCCTGCGCGGCCAAGAATTCTGCGGCCCGGGTGTTCACCCACTCGCAGGACGGAGGGCCGGGGTGCGAATCCTGCTCGGAGGCGCAGGAGAGCTCGTCAAAGCCCTGGGTGAATCCGAAAGTCGGGGACAGGTGCGCGTTTGCGCTTACGAGGGCGGTCCTGTAACCGGCGGGCCGGAGCGCCTCGGGCAGGAGCACAGGCCATTCAGGCAGCCGGGCGGCCGGGAACTGGGCCGCAGTACGATGCATGGCCGGATAGCAGCCGCTGAGCAAGGATGCAATAGAGGGCACTGTCCAGGTGGCCGCGGCGTAGGCACTTCGGTAGAGCGTGGCGGTAGCGGCGAAGGCGCGAATGGACGGGGAGGTATTGCGGTGGTAGCCATACGGCCCGAGGTGATCTGCGCGAAGTGCGTCGACGACGTAGACGAACACGTCGGGCGGGCGCTTCGATCCTCTTTCGCTCCCCGCGCCCAGGCCGAGAGAAGGCTCACTAGTCGAGGCTGGTGGAGGGATGAAGCGGTCGGGATCGGGGCCGACACGGTGAGGCATTACAGGGGTGAAAGAGACTTGGAGCCGCGCGTTTTCGGGGACGCGCACCGCATGCCACAGGGAGTCGCCTGCGGCATACACAAAGGGACCATCTGCGGTGCCGGGGACGAGGAAGGACTGGCATCCGAGCTGGCCGACGTGGAACCACAGGTCGGCCGATCCATCGTTTTGCCAACCCGCGAACTCGAGAGGGACGGGGCCGGACGACGTCACTAGCTCCGCGGAGCAGCCGAGCTGGCCGCGGAGGGACTTCTTCTCGGGATGCCGCGCCTGTAGGTCGCCGCGCACATCGAATCGGATGACTTGCCCGGCCCATTGCGCCAGGTCCATCTCCGCGTAGGCCATGGACCGGTGCTTGCGGGAGCTCGAGAAGAGGATCTCCGCGCGGTGGACGACTGGCGCGTGGCCATCGGCCGATATGGTGACCGATACGTTCATTATCCCGTCGTTCCACGGCTCGGCGCGCAGGACCGCGAGGCCCGCCGCTCCCAGCAACAGCGCGGCGAGCGCCAAAGCCCAGAGGGGGATGGCGAAACGCACGTTGGCGGCACGCGGCGCGCGGCGAGCGCGAGGGGGCTGGCCCGACGAATCCGTGGTTGATACCATGTGACGACGATACCTCTACCGACGACGCCGCGAGGAGGGCTGTCGCTGGTCCGGTGTGAGAACAGCAAGCCCAGTCTATCCGAATGCTCCAGCACCGTCAATCTGCGCGGCCGGACAGCAGGCCACAGGGGGCTTCAGAGCCCAATCTGAAGATAATGAACCCCTTCTCCCCGCGGCCCTTGACAACACTCCTATGAGAGTGTACACTCCTACAAGAGTGTACACTCTCATAGGAGTGTACCGATCTGCCAGCTGAGCGGGCACACTGAAAAGGAACTGGCTGATGGGCGAGACTAGAGAGCTGCAGGAAGTGCTAGCAGCGAGCGAGGAGGCGCAGGCGCCGGAAGCGGCGCCCTGGACGAGATACCTGCCTGCGATTACCGGAGTGGCTGCGCTGATAGGGGCGGTCGTTCTGGTGGTGTTCGCGCGACACGCGGCGCATCCCTTGTGGTACCTGCTGATGCTTGCTGCGATCGCTTTCTGCTGCGAGTTTGTGGACTCGTCACTGGGGATGGGGTATGGCACGACGTTCACGCCGCTGCTGCTGCTCATGGGATTTGAGCTGAAGACGGTGGTGCCGGTGATTCTGCTGTCGGAGTTCTGCACGGGGATGGCAGCAGGTGGGTTCCACCACGCGCTGGGGAACGCGAGCTTCAAGTGGCGGTCGCGGGACTCCAAGGTCGCCGGAGTGCTGGGGATGGCGGGAGTGCTGGGCGCGCTGGTGGCGGTGCAGTTCCTGCTCCGGGTTCCTCGCTTCTGGGCGCGGTTGTATTTCGCACTGATGATCACGGCGATGGGAGTGCTGATCCTGGCGCGACGGAACAAGAAGTATGGCTTCTCCTGGAGCAAGATAGCAGGGCTGGGGTTGATAAGCTCGTTCAACAAGGGAATGAGCGGCGGTGGCTACGGGCCGCTGGTGGTCGGGGGACAGGTGCTCTCAGGGTGTAACGCGAAGAACGCGGTGGCGTGCACGTCCATCGCCGAGAGCCTGGTTTGCTTCGTGGCGTTGGTCGGGTTTGCGCTCGCGGGCGTTTTCCCGACTGCCGCGTTGGCAGTCCCTGTAGTGGCAGGGGCGCTGCTCTCTGCGCCATGCGCGTCGGCGATGACGCGGCACCTGGATGCGAAGGTAGATCTCAAGCGGCTCGTGGGTGTGTTCGTGCTGATCTTGGGAATCGTCTGTCTAGCCAAGGTGCTCGGCTGAGCGTCCGGGCGGCCGTCACGGGTGAGGCCGGTCTTGGTGTTGTTGGCGGGGCACGGTGCGGGAACGAGCGACGTAATGCGCGGGTTGACATCGACAAACGGCCTGGTATACACTCCTACAGGAGTGTATAGGCCAATGAGACCTCAAGCTCCGGACATGGTGACTCTCAAGATCCCGCGCCTCTTGTACGAGCGGCTGCAGCAGTTGATCGAGGACACGGGATTTCGGTCGGTGACGGAGTTCACGACGTACGTGCTGCGGGACCTGGCATCGCAACCGGTCCCGGAGAGGCGGGAGACCAGAAGGTCTGCTGCCAAGCGAAAAAAGACCAGCTCGCGGATGACGCAGGCCGAGCTGAAGGCGGCGCGGGAGCGGCTGCGGGAGCTGGGATATCTGTAGCTGATCAGGAGTGATAGGAACCCAGAGATGATTCATCCACACGGTGGAAGGCTGATAGATCGGAGAGTCTCAGGAGAAGAGCGCGAGCGTCTGGCGCAAGAGGCCAGCCGAATGCCGCATGTTCAGCTCAACCAGAGAGAGCTGGCCGACTTGGAGATGATCGCGACCGGCGCAATGAGCCCGCTCGAGGGGTTCATGACGGAGGCGGATTACCGCAGTGTCGTGGACTCCATGCGACTGGCGAACGGGCTGGTGTGGAGCATCCCGGTGGTGCTGTCGGCGAAGACGGAGGAGCAACGGAAGCTGGAGCCGGGAACGGAAGTGGCGCTGCTCGATGAGGCGGGGCGCGCGCTGGCGGTGATGCAGGTTGAGGATCGGTACCAGGTCGACCACGACTACGAGGCCCAAATGGTGCTGCGCACGATGGACGACGAGCATCCAGGGGTGCAGTATCTGAAGAGCGTCTCGTCTGTGTACCTCGGGGGCGAGATTCATCTCATCCGGCATCCGGAGCACCGGGACTTCGTTCGCTACCGGCTGGAGCCCAAGGAGACGCGGGTGCTGTTTGCGGCGAGGGGATGGAACCGGATCGCCGCCTTTCAGACGCGGAATCCGATCCACCGCGCCCACGAGTACCTGCAGAAGTGCGCGCTCGAGGTGACCGATGGGCTGCTGATTCATCCCTTGGTGGGAGAGACGAAGGCGGATGACATTCCGGCCGACGTCCGCATGCGGTGCTACGAGGAGCTGATTGAGAAGTACTACCCGGGAGACCGAGTGGTGCTTTCGGTATTTCCGGCGGCGATGCGGTACGCGGGGCCGCGGGAGGCGATCTTCCACGCGTTGGTGCGTCGGAATTACGGCTGCACGCACTTCATCGTGGGGCGGGATCACGCGGGAGTGGGCGACTACTACGGTACGTATGACGCGCACGCTATCTTCGGGGAGTTCGACCCGGAGGAGATACGCATCACGCCGCTCTTCTTCGATCACGCATTCTACTGCAAGCGGTGTGGCAACATGGCCAGCACGAAGACCTGTCCCCACGGCAAGGATGACCATGTTTTCCTGAGTGGGACGAAGGTGCGACAGATGCTGGCCGAGGGTGAGCTGCCCCCGGCGCAGTTCACACGGCCCGAGGTGGCGGAGATCCTGGCGAAGAGCGCGCGCCGCGGAGCACCGGCATGAAGCGTCTGGTGGTGATCGGACTCGACTGCCTGACTCCACAGTGGGCGCTGGAAGCGTGGCTTGAGGACATGCCTAACCTCAAGAGGCTGGCGGAGGGCGGGGTCGCGGGGCGCTTGCGCTCGACCATCCCGCCGATTACGGTGCCTGCGTGGACGGCGATGATGACTTCCCAGGACCCCGGGATGCTCGGCGTCTACGGGTTCCGGAATCGAAGCAGTTACGAGTACGACTCCCTCCAGGTGGCCAACGCGAGCGCCATCAAGGCGCGCACGGTGTGGAACTACCTCTCCCGCAATCGCCTCAAGTCGCTGGTGATGGGAATACCGCAGACCTACCCTCCCAAGCCCTTGAATGGGATCATGGTCTCCGGCTTCATGACTCCGAGCAAGGAGGCAACGTTCACCTATCCGGAGGGGGTGCAGGAGCTGTTGGACCAAGCCGCCGGGGGCGAGTATGTGATCGATGTGAAGGATTTCCGCACCGAGGACAAGGCAGCGCTCCTGGAATCTGTGAAGAAGATGACCGCAGCGCGGTTCCGGGCCTTCAGGGCGCTGCTGCGCACGGACGATTTCGACTTTGCGATGATGGTGGAGATGGGGCCCGACCGGCTGCACCATGGGTTCTGGCGGTTCTGCGATCCCACGCATCGCCTGTATGAGGAGGGCAATCCGTTTGCGGACGTGCTGCACGACTACTACGTCGAGCTGGACGAAGAAATCGGAAAGACGGCCGAGGCGGCGGGGGACGGGGCCTCCCTCATGGTGGTTTCGGACCATGGGGCGAAAGCGATGGAGGGGGCAATCTGCATCAACGAGTGGCTGCAGGAAGCGGGGTATCTGAAGCTCAAGGAGCGTCCTGCGGAGCGAACGAGGTTGACCGCCGACATGATCGATTGGCCGAACACGAAGGCCTGGGGGGAGGGGGGCTACTACGGGCGCTTGTTCCTGAACGTATCCGGCCGGGAGCCGGACGGCTGCATCCCGCCGGGGGCATATGAGAGCGTCCGGGATGAGGTCAAGGCAGGTCTGGAGGCCCTGGGAGATGAGGAGGGGAAATCGATCGGGACGCGGATTTTCCGGCCGGAGGAGGTATACCGGGAGATCAACAACATTCCTCCGGACCTGATCGTCTATTTCGGGGATCTGGATTGGCGATCGGCCGGGTCGGTCGGAGTCGGCTCGGTACACCTGCGGGAGAACGACACCGGGCCCGACGACGCGAATCACCTACCCGACGGCGTCTTCGTATGGGATCCGGGAGCGGCCATGAGGGAGTTGCTGCGGCGGCAGGAGCGATATCAGATATACGACGTGGCACCTTCCATCCTGAAGTTCTTCGGCGTAGGTGTTCCGGATGATATGATCGGCCAGCCAATCATCTGATCGACGCCGGCCGCGTAAGCACGTTGCACACATGAAAGGTGAATGGAGCTATGGCGAAGGGATTCACACTCTGGTTCACAGGTCTGTCGGGGTCCGGGAAGAGCACGCTGGCGGAGCGATTGCGGGACACCCTGCTGGAGCGCGGGATGAAGGTGGAGGTGCTGGATGGAGACATCGTTCGGCAGAACCTGAGCAAGGGGCTGGGTTTCTCGAAGGAGGACCGGGACACGAACATCCGCCGGATCGGGTTCGTGTGTCACCTGCTGACGCGAAACGATGTGGTGGTGATCGGGGCTGCCATCTCGCCCTACAAGGCGATACGGGACGAGAACAGGAAGCTGATCGGCCGATTCGTGGAGGTGTACTGCAAGTGCGATATCGAAACGCTGAAGGGCCGGGACCCCAAGGGGCTCTACGAGAAGGCGCTGCGGGGAGAGATCAAGAACTTCACGGGGGTGAGTGACCCCTATGAGGCGCCGGAGAATCCGGAGGTGATCGTAGACACTGCCTCGGAAGATGCGGACGCCTCGGTGAACAAGATACTCCTTACGCTCGAGCAGTTGGGCTATATTCCGGCCGACGATGGGCGGGGCTACAGCGAGGAAGAGGAAGAGGGCATCAAGGAGCGTCTGCGGGACCTGGGGTACATCTGAGGGCCGGTGCGAGATGCGGATCTTTCGCCGGCGCAAGCGGAAGAAGCTCTGCCTGGTGGGCCTGGATGGGGTCCCCATAGGGCTGCTGCGTCGGCTGGCCGAGCGCGGAGTGATGCCGCGCCTTGCAGAGATTCTGCAAGGGGGCGCCCTCAGGCAGATGCGAGCCGCGCTGCCTCCTGTCTCTTCGGTTAGCTGGTCCTCGTTCATGACCGGTGCGAATCCGGCGGAGCACGGCATCTTCGGCTTCACCGAGGTCACGCCGGACAGCTATCAACTGCGATTCCCCACATTCAGCGACTTGGCGGTTCCGACTTTCTGGGACCGGCTTGGAGAGTCGGGCCGGCGATGCGCCATCATAAACCAGCCCGCGACCTACCCGGCGCGTGCTGTCCCTGGCGTCATGATCTCTGGATTTGTGGCCCTCAGCCTCCCCAAGAGCGTGTGGCCCCGGGAGCACTTGGCGGCACTGGAGCGGATGGGGTACCGCATAGATGTCGACAGCCGGAAGGGACGAGAAGACCCGGATGCGCTGCTGGGCGAGTTAGAGGCAACGCTGGCGACGCGGCTGAAGGCGGCGGCCTACTTCTGGGAGCAGGAGAACTGGGACTACTTCCAGGTGGTGGTGACGGGGACGGATCGGCTGCACCATTTCCTGTGGCGAGCCGTGGATCAGGAGGACGATCCGAGACACGAACGCGCGATGTCATACTACCAAGCAGTAGACGGTCTCATTGCGGAGATGTGGGACCGGCTGCACGAGGGGGCATCGGGAGATCGCGAAGGAGAAGGATTCGTGCTCCTGTCAGACCACGGGTTCACCGCGCTTGAGCGAGAAGTGAGGCTGAACGCGTGGCTCCGTGAGAATGGCTACCTAGAGTATACCTCTGAGGATCCGAAATCGGTGGCAGACATCGGCCCCGGCGCCCGCGCCTTCGCCCTGGATCCAGGGCGAATCTACGTCAACGCGAAAGGGCGGTTCTCGAGGGGATGTGTAGACCCGGGTGAGGCGGCTGTCCTGCGGGATGAGATAGCGGGGAAACTTCGGGACCTCAGCTTCGAGGGCGCGCCGATGATAGCCCACGTCTTCACTCGCGAGGAGGTTTACGAGGGGCCGAAGTTCGACCTGGCCCCGGACTTGGTGGCCATCAGCCACAATGGGTTCGACCTGAAAGGCACTACCAGAGGGGAGGATGTTTTCGCGACGACCCACTTCCAGGGCATGCACACCTGGGAAGATGCTTTCGTTTGGACGATGCTGCCGGTCCCGGAAGACCCGGAGATAGGGGACCTCGCGGCCGTGATGCTGAACCGGCTCTCGGAATGAGCCAGGTGGCGGGGAGCACCCGCTTTCGCCTGCCATAGGAGGTTGCGTTGCGCGAGTTCCATAAGCGGAGCCTGGTGAAAGCCATCTGCTGGCGGGCCCTGGCAACCGCGACTACGATGGCCGTGGTGTTCATCTTCACGAAGCGCTTCGCACTTGCGATGCAGGTGGGGGCAGTCGAGGTGGTGGCAAAGCTCATTTTCTACTATCTGCACGAACGCCTGTGGAATGCGATCGCATGGGGGAAGCTGCAGCATCCGCTTACCGGACTGGCGGTGAGCAGAGAGCTGGAGCCGGACCACCTGGAGGAGGTGCGAAAGAGATTGGAGGAATTGGGGTATCTGTAGGGCGCGCGGCGCAGGCAGCGCCAGGCAGCGAATCCGTATCGCGACGAGAATGAGCCGATGCTACTTGCGTTCGCCAGCAGGTGCTGGCTCGTTTAGCCCTCGCCAGTAGGTGCCGGCTCGTTTAGCCCTTGCCAGTAGGTGCCGGCTCGTTTAGCCCTTGCCAGCAGGTGCCGGCTCGTTTAGCCCTCGCCAGTAGGTCACTATGCCGGGTTGGCTCCAGTCGGGGCTCCCGGCGAGCCCCACCGCCTTGAACACCTCGTGCACCAAGCCGGTCACCGGGATGTTGGCTCCGGTCCGGTGGGCCAGGTCGAGAATGTAGCCCAGGTCTTTGTAGTGCAGGGCGAGTTGTCCGCCGGCGCCGAAATCGTCGCCGTACAGCACCTCCGGAACGGGGAACTCCAGGTAGTCACTCAGCAGGCGGGGATCGAGGTGGGCCTGCTGCCCGAAGGTGATGGCTTCAGACCATACTGCGAGCTGGCCCGCCTGCACGAGTTGATTCATGAGCTTGAGCACCTGCCCGTGACCGACGGGCCCGATGTGCTTGAGCTTGTAGCTGAGTCGGGCAAGGACGGGGCGTGCCTGCTCGAAGTTCTCCGCCGATCCACCCACCATGATGATCCAGCCTTTGCTGCGTCCGGTGATCGGGGCATCGACGAGTCCAGCCCCCTTCTCGCGGCAGAGCTTCTCATAGCGGATGTCGGTGTCGGGGCGCGTGGTGCCCGTATCTACGACGAGCTGACCCTCCCGCAGATGGTTGAGGATGCCGTCCGGTCCCTCCATCACGGCTTCCACCGGCGGGCTGCCCGGGAGAGACAGGATGGTAATGTCCGATTTGTCGGCCACCTCCCCAGGTGCGCTCGCGGCGTCCGCGCCCAGAGCGATGGCAGGCTCCATCTTCTTTCGATCCTTATCCAGGACCGTGAGTGGGTAGCCTGCTTGGCGGAGCGTGCGCGCGAAGCCGCTGCCGACGTTCCCGACGCCTATCAGGCCGATACGTTCCATAGCAGTCTCCTCCCTCAGACCTGAACTCGCAGAGGCCCCTTCAGTGCGTAGCCGAAGGCGAGGGAGAGAATAAGCCACGGCCATATCCAGTGTAGACATAACCCGAAGAGAGAGAGCGAAGCGCTTGGATACGTGAGCTTCGCCCAGGATACAGGACCGTCGGCAGGCAGAGGAGGCTCGCCCGGGTTGAAAAACCGCCCACCCAGGCCCTCCCCCGCGCGCTGGGTCGAGATGCGGCTGGCGCGCTCACCCACTACCATCTCTTTGAGAAACTCCTCATCCCCAACGTTGATCCGGAGCTGATACTCTCCCGGCGTGGTTGCCCGCAGCCGCCAGTCCACCTCCCCTATCGCCGGCATGCGCAGGGCCGGCGTCTCGATCTCGATCCCCGGAGGGGCTGTGAGCGACACCTGGTCCAGACTTGCGCCTGCCTCGCGCAGCTTGAGCGCAAGGATGGTGGACTCGCCCTCCCGGAGCGGTCGATGGCCATAGCGGAGGTCCATTTGCACCAACAAGACGAGCACCGGGGGCATCATGAAGATCAAGGGGACGAGGGCATGCCCGAGATAGCGAAGGTTGTCCTTCGCCAGGCGGGCCTGCGCGCGCAGAACGACCCGCAGCTCATCACGATAGAGGAGGACCTCCAGTAGGTGGGACAGGATGAGCGCCTTCGCTGCTCGGATGCCGCGTTGGTTGGAGGTGTGGCGGAAGACGAGGAGGAGTACGAAGCCGGTGAGCAGAGAGATGAACACCATGCCCGCCCACGGCGACGAGCCGAAGGGCGCGAAGAGCAGGTCGAAGGCCCGAGTCACAACTGCGTTGAAGATCCCCATGACAGCTCCGCTAGTCGATGTATCCAAGCCCTTGCAGCCGCTTCTTCACCTCTTCCTCGGAGTCCGCCTCCTCAGTCGCGGCGGCTGCCCTTTCGAGGGTATGGCGGACAAACTCTTCAGTCGAGGAGTAGCCGGCGGCCTCGGCGCAGCGCTGCAGCCGCTTGTAGAGGTCTCTGTCGAGCTTCACCTTGGGTCCGAACATGAATCCTCCCTCACCAGATGGGTTTCCCGGACATGTTGTCCGAGGCCGGCAGGCCGAACTCGGCCAGGACGCTGGCGGTAACGTCAGGCAGTGCCGGGTGCGAGGCGCGCATCGGCCTGGTGGCAAGCAAGATTCCCGGCACGACGGAGCGATCGATACAGTGGTCGCCGCTCCACTTCCCTCGATTCTCCTCCACCGTCGCCTCCGCAAACGAGCCCCCTGCGGAACTGCTACTGCAGCGATACCCGCGCGCGTAGCCGACTATGAGATCAGGCGCGCGATCCGGCAGCAGGGCCGAGTAGATCTCGTCGGAGAAGTACACATTTTCCACGATGCGGGCTCCCGTTTCCGGGTCACGCGCGCCCAGGAGCTGGTCCGCGAGACGCCGCGCGACGGCCCGGCGATCCTCGGGCGCCACCGTGCCCTGCCCCTCTCGGCCCTTGAGATTGAGGTAGAGGCCGTTGAGCCCGACGCCGTAGGCTGTCGTTTGATCCCACCTGACACTGAGGCCCGGCTTGGGACTTTCGCTTCTGAAGCGCTCCGGGAGGAGATAGCCATTCTCGGCGAGCCAAGTGTTCAGATGGAATTTCCGGTAGTAAGGAGCAAATCCGTGATCGGAGAGAACGATAAGTGTCGTGTGGGAATCGGCGGCCTCCAAGGCCCGCCCCACTAGCTCGTCGCCCACCCGGTAGCAGTCCTCGAAAGCCGCGGCGCAGTCCGCCGACAGGGCGGGGTCGTGGGCGGGATGGGTCGGATCCCATGCGCGCCAGAATATGTGCTGGTTGCGGTCGCTCGTCCCGAAGTAGTAGAACAGGAGTCCGCGCTGGAACTCGTTCAGCGCGGACTCGCACATGCGGCGCGCCTCGTCCGTCACGGAGGCTGACTGCTGCAGATACTCGTCATCATCGAGTACGCCCTCAGCGAGGGCCTTCGTGTCCTCGGGCAGGCCCGTTGTGTGGAAGCGTCCGAGGCGCTCGGCCAACTGCCGCGCAAAGCCGTGCGGGGCGTCTATGGGCAGGGCCGGGTCCAGGGGATCGAAGTTGAGCGGCGTGACATAAAGCTTGAAGTGAGGGGAGACCTCCTGGAGATAGAAGCGGCAGATGCAGCCCCTGCTGTGGGTGCCAGGAACGAGCACGAACCTGACCGGCACCCAACCGCTCCACTCTCGCTCACGCAGCAGGATCTCTTGGCCCTGGATCACAAGCTTGGCCACCCGATGGCCCCGGTCCACCAACACCTCGAAGTCCACGGCCAGTGTCGGCCTCTCCCGGTGCAGCGAGTTGGGCGGGCCGGTGAGGCGGGCCCTTGTCCTTCCGCCGGACACTGCAACACGCTGAACGCGGCCCTCGCGCGCCGCCTTGGCCGATGGGACCGGCCCCTCGGTGTAGTAGGAGTAGACGCCGTTGGTGCCGCGGAAGTCGGGGGTTCCCAATCCGGAAAGCTGCTTGGCCCCCGTGTCCTGCGGGGGGAAGTTAGAGGGCATCCGGTAGATCTGGCAGGGGACGCCCCGTTCGCCAAGAATGTCCCAGAAGGCGCGGCCCCGGCGCTGGAGCTGGACCTTGGAGCTGGTTAGGGGCACTCGCCAAGGGCCCACGGGAATCGTCCACTCCGGCGGCGCCGTGCGGACGATGGATGGAAGCAATTCGTAAGTCTCGGGGTCGCGATGCACGAAGTCGTGGATGCCGTGTTGGCCGGGGTCTTGCCCGGTTATGAAGGTCGCCCAGGCGACGGGACTCTGGGGCGGCACGGTGCTGGTGAGGGCGCGGAATCCACCCAACTCTCGCAGCCGGCTCATATGCGGGAGACTGCCCTCGGCCATCATGCGAGACACGATGCCGGGATCGAGGCCGTCCAGCCCGAGGATGATGACCTTTCTCTCTCCCGCAAGGGGAGAGAGGAGCTTCTGCCCGCATGAGGAAAGGGTGCCGACGTCTAAGAGGGCGAGCGTTCCTAGCGCGGCGAGCTTCTTCAGGGTTCTCCGCTTGGCAGGATCGCGAGGTGTGCTCGCCTCCGATTGCTTCGGCCGAGCGCTATCGTCCGGGATGGGACCACTCATCTCCGTGCCCACAGGCCGAGAGAGCCGGAATGCTGGGGGCCTCCTCACGATGCGGATTCTCCAGCCCCGTCCAGGGTCTGGCCGAACTCGGCCAGCGCCAAGGCAGCTACGTTTGAGATGGCAGGGGCCTCCTCCTCGATGGGCCTGTTGGAGAGCAGTATGCCGGGCACCAACGCGCGGTCGATGCAGTGGTCGCCGCTCCACTTGTCGTGGTTGTCCTCGGTCAGCCAGTCGGTCAGCTCGCCCAGCACCGACTCGTCAGCACAGCGGTAGCCCCGCGCGTACCCGATGACGAGATCCGGCGCATGCTCCTGCGTATCCGGCGAGTAGACCTCCTCCGCGAGGTAGACATTGTCGATGACGCGATCTCCGGTCTCGGGGTCTCGCACCCGACGCAACTCATCGGCGAGGTGTCGGGCCAGCGCCTGTCGCTCCTCGGGGTTCACTGCGCCGTAGCGCTCTCTGCCCCGGAGGTTGAGGTAGAGGGCGTTGAAGCCGATCCCATATGCGAGCGTATTGGTCCAATCTGCGCGGGAGAAGATATCTGCTTCCGGCTCTTGAATGCCGGCTCCCGTCAGGTAGCCGTTTGCGGCCAGCCAGGTGTTGAGGTTGAAGCCCCGGTAGTAGGGGGCAAAACCGTGGTCCGACAACACGAGCAAGGTCGTGTCCTTGTCGCAGGCCGCCATTGCCTGCCCGACGAGCTCGTCTGAAGTGCGGTAGCAGTCCTCGATCACCCGGCCGAAGTCACGCGCCAGCTTGCGGTCGTACCCCGGGTGCTGCTTGTCCATGGTGCGCCAGAACATGTGCTGAGTTCGGTCGCTCGTCGAGAAGTAATAGAAGAGGAGGCCGCGCTGGAAATCATGGAGGCCCGACTCGTACATGCGGCGCGCTTCGCCCATGGCGATATCGGTCTGCTGGAGATACTCCGCGTCGTCCAGGATCCCGTGGCGCAGGGCCTTCACGTCGTGGGGGAAACCCTGGGTATAGAAGCGCCCGAACTTCTCGGCCAGCTCGCTCGCGAATCCCGCCGGCGCGGTGATTGGGAGCGCCGGGTCCATCGGATCCACGTTGATAGGGGTCGCGTAGAGCTTGAAGTGCGGCGAGACCTGCTTCAGGTAGAAGCGACACATGCCGCTAGTGTGTCTCACGTGAGGGATCATCTCAAAGCGGAGCGGCACCCAATCGCTCCATTCCCCCTGACGCAGGAGCACCTCGCGGCCCTGGACGACGATCTTGGCGAGGCGGCGGCCCCGATCAACCCGTATTTCGAACTCAACGGACGTGTCCGGGCTGTCCTTGCGGAGCGTGTTCCGCGGACCTATCATGCGGGCGCGGACCCGGCCGTTGGAAACCTTTACCTCGTGCACCGCGCCGCCGGACATGTCCTCCGCTCCCTTAGGCGGCGCCTCGGTGTAGAAGGAGAACTGGCCGTAAGTGCCCAGCAGGTCGGGCGCGCCGAGGCCGGCTAGCTGCTTGACACCGGTATCCTGTGGAGGGAAGTTGGAGGGAACGCGATAGACGCTCGCCGGCACGCCCTGCTCGGCGAGCACGTCCCAGAAAGCACGCCCGCGGCGCAGCAGCTCAACTTTGCCCCGGGAGATCGGGAACTTCCACTCGCCAACCGAGAGCGTCCGCTGCGGCTCCTCGGTCCGGGCGATGGAGAGATAGGGAAGATAAGTCGTCGGGTCGCGCTGGATGAAGTCATAGATGCCATGTCCGCCCGGGTCCCTCCCCGTGATGAAGCTGGCCCAGGCGACAGGGCTCTGGGGCGGAATGGTGCTGGCGAGAGACCGGAATCCGCCGAGCTCTCTCAGGCGGCTCATGTTCGGGAGCTTGCCTCGATCCATCAGGCGGGAAACATATCCCGAGCCAAGCCCGTCCAGGCCCAGCACGATGACTTTTCGCTCTCGCAGCAGGGGAGAGACGACCCTGCGCCCGCAGGAGGAAAGGGCGCCGGCATCGACCACCGCGAGCAGGCCGAGGGCGGCGAGCTTCTTCAGCGTCTCCCGCTTCCCGGGATCGGCGGCCCGCTGCTGCTCTGTGTTGCTGCTCCGCGCCTTTGCGTCAGGTGGCACTTTAGCCATCGGACACTGTCTCCCTTTCATCGCCCGCCAGCAGCGAGCTGCCCTGCATGTATGCCGGCGCAGCGACACCGAAAATGGAGAGCACTGTCGGGGCGATATCTGTGATGTGGGCGCTGGAAGCGGCCAGCGGCAGAGAGGAGAAGAGCACGCCCGGTACGTGGCGCGGGTCGATGCAGTGATCGCCACTCCAGCGCTTCGTGTTGTCTGCGATCACCGGGCCGGATGCCTTTCCCTGGGCGGCATCCCACGAGGCGCGATATCCACGGGCGTATCCTATCGTGAGGTCGGGCCCGACGTCGGAGTACGGTCCCGGGTTGACGGCCGCGGTGTCGAAGACGCGGTCGATGGCGGTGGCTCCCTTTTCTTCGTCGCGCAGGCCGGCGAGCTTACCGATCAACTCCCGCTTTAGCCCATCGACTTCGTCGGGATTAACCACCCCCTGGGCCTCACGGCCCTGCACGTTGAGGTAGAGGCCGCCGAGGCCGATGGCGTAGGCGCGGGTCTGCTGCCAGTCCACGTCCCGCAGCCACTCGGCCTCCCCTGAGGCGCCCTCCTTCAGACCCAGGTATCCCTCCCGGAGAAGCCACGCGTTCAGGTTGACGCCCCGCCGGAACGACCGGAAGCCGTGGTCCGACATCACGAAGAGCACGTCCCGCTCGCCCAGCTCGGCCATAAGCTTCCCGACCACCTCATCGGCCTGCTCGTAGGAGGCTTCCACCGCCTCCCGAAACCGGCTTGCGTCTTCCTCGAGCGGGGCCGGATGATCGTTCTCGCGATAGCGCCAGAACATGTGCTGCACTCGATCGGTGGTATCGAAAACACAGACGAGACACCCCTGTCGCATGTTCGCAAGGGAGTTGAAGAGCATGCGCTCTCGCTCCTCGAACAAGAGCCGGCATTGCTCCAGGAAGGCGCCATCGTCCAGGATTCCTTCGTTGAGGGCCCAGGTATCCTCGGCCAGCCCGAGCGTCGCATACCGCCCAAGGCGCTTGGACAGGTATATCGCGTAGGCAGCGGGATGAGACACCGGGAGGGCCGGGCGTTCGGGGTCGATGTTGATGGGCGAGACGTAGAGCTCCACCTCGGGCGAGAGCTGCTTGAGGTAGAACCGGCAGATGCCGGCTGCCCGCATGCCCACCCCCATGCGGAAGCCAATTGGGACCCATTCGGAGTATTCCTTTTGCCGAAGCTCGATGCGCTGACCGTCGATCTCCAGACGCGCGGCGCCGTCGCCGTTGGAGATGAGCCGAAACGCGGCCTCGGCCGGCTCGCCATCCGGTGACCCAGGACGCGGCGGACCTGGCAGCGAGCCCCGGAGCGCGCCATTGCTGCGCATCAGAGGAAGCCGCAGACCGCCGATATGCTCTGTGTCCGATTCCGCCGCGGTGCTGAAGAAGGTGAAGGACCCCTGAGTTCCCCGCAGATCCGGAACGCACATGCCGGACAGGAGGAGGCCGGGAAAGCGCTCCGGCGGGAACGTGATGGGCACGCGAAGCACGGTGGAGAAGATGCCGTGCTCCCCAAGCACCGACCAGAACGGCTTGCTGCGGCGAAGCTGGCGAAGTGTGGGCCGGCTCAGCGGGAGCTGTAGCTTGCCCAAGCGCAGCATGCGCTTCGGGGGACGGATCTGGGCGGAAGACAGGTCGGGCAGGTAGGTCCGCGGGTCTCGGTGCAGGAAGTCGAAGATCCCATGGCGGCCGGGGCCTGCGCCAGTCATGAAGGAAGACCAGGCGACCGGAGACATGGCCGGGCAGGTAGTGCCGAGGCGATCGTAGGTGCCGGCCCCGCGCAGCTTGGCGAGGTTAGGAAGACGCCCTGCCTCCAGCATGACATCGACGATCTCTGGGGCCATGCCGTCGAACCCGACGACTACCACGCGGTCGGCCCGGCTCTTCGCGTAGGACCGCCTGCGACGCCGAGACCGGACGAGGAAACGGAACGGCCAGGTTATGAGAACCAGCCCGCCCAGCAGCGCAGCCACCACCACGACGAGAAAGGAGCCAAGGACGGCGAAGCCCGCGCCGGGACCGATGTAGGCGCTGGCGGGAGACGACAGTAGGAAGAGAGAACAGAGCGCAAGCAGGAGGACGCGGACGAGGCCTCCCGCCGCGAGCCGATGAGTGTCAGCCGAATGGCGACTCGCGGCAACCGCTGGGAGACGCCTGAGAACTGAGGACCGTACTTGTGAACTGCGCTGACGTGGCGACATTGTCTACCCGAACGCGCGCCGGTTGGTGTGGCCGGCGCGTCTCTCCTCCGTTATCTTACCCCATCGCCACACACAGGTATTCGGCAGGACGGCGGGCGCTCCTGCTACGGGCTGGCCCGGGGCCGGGCCTGACTCGATTGGTGGGAACCCACCGCTGACCTCTCCTTGCCCGTTCAGAGCGCCAGGCGACTGCCGCGGCTTTACAGCGAACCGGGGGACTGGGTAGACTTGGGAGGAGTGCTGATGATGAAGGGCAAGCGTGCTGGATATCGCCTGTGGTGGATGCTGGCTGCAGTGGCCTTGCCGGTGGCCGGCGTATACTGGGCTGTGTGCCATCGGGCCAGGCCGGCTTTCGACCCAGCGCCGTTCGCGCCGGACGTGGGGCGGGTGGCAGCCCTGCGCGAAGCGGCGAAGGACGCCAATGTCGTGGTGGTGGTCATCGACGCCGCGCGCGCGGATCACGTTGGCTGCTACGGCTACCCCCGAGAGACGACGCCGGACATAGATCGGCTGGCGCAGGAGTCAGCGGTCTTCGAGCGACACTTCTGCCAGCATGTCACCACGAAGCCATCGACCGCATGCCTACTGACCTCTCAGTACACCGACACCCACCTTGCTACTGGCACTCGCCATTTGCTGGAAGGCACCTTCACCATATCAGAGGCGCTGGAGGCGGCGGGATTCCGCACGGTGCTGTTCAGCTCGAACCCGAACGCGTCCCCCGGGGCCGGCATCGGATTGGAGTTCCAGGAGACCTACGACCAGGGTGATGTGGAGCCATTGGTTGGGGGCTGGGAGGAGTTCACTTCGCCGGCGGCGCTGCTGACTCTAGTAGAACGGTGGGTGAAGCGGCACAGGCGGGCGCGCTTCTTCATGTACATTCACTTTGACCCACCCCACCAGCCGTATATCCAGCCGGAGGAGATGACGAAGCTGTTCGAGGGCCAGCAGCCGCCGGACTTCGAGGCCGGCGACTTCGCCTTCCCGGTGGGCGACCGGGAGATGCTGCGCGATTGCCTGCGCCCTCCGCTGCCGGAGTGGATCAACCTGTACGACGCCAATCTGCGCTATGCGGACTGGGCGATCGGAGAGGTGGCGCGGCTGCTGCGGGAGGCGGGCATCCTCGAGAGAACGCTCTTCATAGTCACCGCGGATCACGGGGAGGCGTTCGGGGAGCACGGCTACTTGTGGCACGAGCGGGGGGTGTACGAGGAGCTGGCCCGAGTGCCTCTCCTCATCCGATGGCCGGGAGGAGAGCGGCCGCCGCAACGGACTCGCGCCCTCACCCAGGCGGTGGATTTGCTGCCCACCATCTGCGATATCTTCGAGGCGCCATATCCCAGGACGGGCATTCAGGGACGCTCGCTGCTGCCTCTGATGGCGGGCCTCACCGACGAGGTCCACGACTATGTGTTCTGCCGGTCCGATGGCGATCCGCCAAGCTACCTGGTGCGCAGCCCAAACTGGGCGCTGATGCTCTGGGGCAACGGCGAATGGCGGGCGCTGTACGATCTGGAGGCCGACCCCGGCCAGCAGAAGAACGTCGTTGCGGAACGGCCCGAAGTGGCGGCAGAACTGCTGGAGGCCTTCCGAAGCTTCGCTCTGCAGCAGCGCCGACCCCCGTTGGACTTCCTCGACCCAGAGGCCCATCTGCCGCCCCTGCCCCAGGCGGGCGAGTCCGAGCTTACGCCGGAGATGACGAAGCGGCTGCGCGCGCTGGGCTACGTCAGATAGCTCAGCCCGGTCGCGCTTTCACACCGTCCGGCGCGCCCAGGTGGGGAAGGCAAATGTATCATCCCTCCTCGGGCAGAGGTATCATGCAGAGCATTCGGGCGGGAGCATCGCCGGTGTTGCGAAACCGGTGCCGCTCGCCCGGCAGCAGTAGCACGGCATCGCCCGGCGACACCGGGCTGGGTCCGGACTCTTGCACTACCTCCACTCGGCCTTCGAGGATGAAGACCTCATGCTCCCAGGGATGCTCGTGCAGCGGGGTGAAACCGCCCGGGGCCAACTCGAACAGCCGCATGGCGAAGTTGGGGGCGCCCTCCGGGCGAGAGAGCAGCCAGCGGACAGTGGTGTCGCGCGCACCCCCTTCCTCCACCGGCTGTGCTGCGACCTCCGCCAAGTGCACAACTCTCATCGCTCTCTTACCTCCTCAATCATCGAGCCGCCGACCGTCAGCCTACAGCGGTCCGAAACCACAGTCGCCGAGGTTGTAGACACGCCGCACGCTGGGGAGCTACAGCCCCAGCCACTCGGCGGCGTTGTCGTAGTATACCTTCTGCTGCACTTCGGCCGGAATCTCGAGCGCGGCCATGAAGTTCCGGTAGAACTCCATGGTATCATCGGGGTTGTCGGAGCCGAAAATGAGCTTGCCGATCACGTTGAGATCGATCCTGGGCTCTTGGCGCGTCTGGTTCCGGTCAACCCGCGCGAAGAGCCACCGGAACCAGGAGGTCGGGCAGTGGCGGATGGTACCGCCGCTCATATCGTACCAGACGTTCGCGCACTCCATCATCGCCTCGACCGCCTCCATGGGCCACTGGTTGCCGAGGTGCGCGCCGACCATGCGGAACTCCGGGAAGTAGCTGGCAATGGTGACGAGGTAGATGGGGCGGAGGTTCTCCTGGCGGATCCCCCGGCCTCCCTCGAAGGAGAGGAATCCGGTGTGGATGAGCGCGGGCACATCGAGCGCCTGGGCGCGCTCGTAGATGGGGAAGTATGACTCGTGTGAGTAGGGCTTCTTCGGTCCGATGAGCTTGAGCCCGCGAAAGCCGCGCTCCTTGGCGGCGGCCACGGCATCGGGCCCCTCCTCGTCGAGATCGAGATGGTAGAAGGGGATAATGTAATCGGGGTAGCGCTGCGCGAGCTTCAGAACCTCTTCGTTCTCGAAGCTCATGCAGATCTTCTCATAGCCCAGCGAGTCCCACAGTGAGCGCTTCTCCTCGACCTCGTCGGGGCCGTGGAAGTGGGCGTGGCAGTTGATCACTCGCATGGTGTCCTCCGAGCGCGCGGGCGCGCTTCCGCCTTCCTGGGTTCAGGGAATGCGAGCGAGTACCTGCCGGGGGAGTGCGCCGCCGAGGCGCGAAGCTAGCTTTCCAGCCGTCGTAGAAGGGGCCGGACCTGGACGCGCGCCTTCTCGACGTTCTGCTCCCACCGGGCCGCGTCTCCAGAGGCCCATCCCTCGCAGGCGTAGGCGATGCAGAGCAGCGCGTCCTGGAAGAGGTCGTGGGGCTCTGCCCATTGCGCCGGCGGGACCACTGCGTCGAAGCGAACGAAGAGGTTGCGGGCGCGCCTGCCGAGCAGCTCCACCGGCTTGCGGTCCGGCTCGGGAGGCCCGCCGTTCGGCGGGGGAGGAAGGGCCTCGAACTTGCCCCATATGCCGCGGAAACGCTGCAATGCCGGCACCATTTCCTCGCGGTAGCGGCTGCGCTCGCGGATCTCGTCCAGGACCTTTTTCAGCGACTCTTCGATCGCCTCCGCCAGCGCTGCGGCAAGCTCCTCCTCGTGTGCGCGCGGGTCCGCACCGGGCCGAATCAGCCCCGCGCGCGCCAGCACCTCCGGCGCCGAAACGACCACAGCCGGCCGTACCCGACACTCCGCGAGGACATTCGATGCGGAGCAGCGGCTGGAGCCGTCCACGGCTACGATAAACCGTCTCCCGGCGCGGGGGCAGTCCTCGGCCTCCGCCACGACAGCTTCGGGCGTGTCTGCAGCCACCATTTCAACAGCACGGCGCGCGATTCCGCATCCCAGGGCGTCCGAACGCGCACACGGCACCAGCATCACCGCCGCGCCAGTTTCTTTCTTCTCTTCTTCTGTCATCCCGACTTCTCTTCGCTACCCAGCTGAGGCCGCCTCTCCGGCAGGCGATTCCGCGAGACCGGACTCCTCCTCTTGCTGCCGCGGCAGGTACTGCCGCACCACACACTGATACACGCCGGCGCCGAACACGGAGCCGATGATGGGCGCCAGGATATAGACCGTGAAGAAGCCACCGCGGGGACCCGGGATCGCGGCGCTTCCCCACCCGAACAGGTAAGACACCAGCCGCGGCCCGAAGTCACGTGCCGGGTTCAGGCCGGCCTGGGTGAGTGGTGCTATGATCGAGATGATGATCGCAACGGCCAGCCCGATGAACAGCGGGACCATGAATCTCGGCGCTTCCGGGTTGCGAGGCTCCGTGAGGGCGAACACGAAGCAGGCAAGAAAAGCCGTTCCTATCGCCTCCCCGAACATGGCGGTGAGGAGCGAGACCTGGCGGTAGGCCTCTGCGCTGGTGCCGACCATCGCGGGATTGGGGAAGTACTCTCCGAACACCATCGCTGACAGCTCGCTCCCTGGGCCGCCGCGCACCAGGTTGTTGGCGGCCTCGAAGTGGGCGATCATGCCGTGGAAAAGCCCATACAGGATGAGCGATCCGCAGAACGCGCCGGCGAGCTGGGAAAGCATGTACGGCGCGACCTTCGCCTTTGGAAAGCCGCGCCAGACGGCCATCGCCATTGTGATGGCCGGATTGATGTGGGCGCCGCTGACGGCGCCAACCGCATAAATGGCGAGAGCAATGCCCACCGCCCACACTATCGCCACTTGCCAGAGGCCCTGCTGCGCGCCGGCGAGAACGGCGGTGTTCACGGCCCCGACACCGAAGAACACCAGTATCAAGGTGCCAAAGAACTCGGCGAGACACTGGCCCCATAGAGTGTTTGGTCGCTTCATTGCCGCGCACTCCTATCGCTAGCCGCTGGCCAGCAGCTCGCTGACGTGTTCGGCTATCTTCTTCGCCACGGCCTGCACGGCCGGATCGCCCGCATCGATGTGGTCCTCCGGGAGGGATTCGATATCCAGATGCAGCTCCTCTGCAAGATCCGTGATGCGGACGGTCCGGGCCGCCTGCTTCTGCTTCTTGTCCACGAGCTTGGTCGCGCAGTCCAAGTCGCAGGCCTCGACCGCCAACACCGGATAGAGGTTAATGAAGTCGATATCCTCCTGGACGTTCGCGTTCAGCGCGGGGCCACAGCCGAGAACGGTCTGGTCCGGCAGCAGGTCTTCGTGAACGACATAGAGCGCTTGGCGGCCGAGGACGGCCTCCTTGCGCAGTCCGAGGCAGGGTTGCAGACACACCTTGTCAGCCATGGTCGTGCTCCTCACAGAGTGCTCAGCATTTCGTCGGCGATGACGCGGTCTATCTCCGCCACCGCCTTGTTCGCCAGGGCCTCCGCCAGCTTCATGCCTTTTTCAGTGAGGCCGCGCCGCTTCTCTCCGGCAATGGAGATGCGATTCTCCGCCGCCACGTCTGCGACGTAGACGCGGGCCGCCGGCGTCTTCCCCAGCTCGTCGGCCATGAAGCTCGCGCAGTGGGGCCGGCAGCCATCGATCACCAGTACGGGATACTTCTCGAACGCGGCAAGGTGCTCCGACTCCTTCACCGCCAGCCGACCGCTGCTCAGCAGCACCACCTCGTCCGGACGCATCTTCTTGATGCGATAGCCGGCCAGTCGGACGACGGTGGACACGAGCCGGCCGATCCCGTTACAGGGCAGCACTGCCACCTTGAAGTCATGCTCCTCCGTCACTGGGCGCCTCCATACTCTGGCCATTCCAACTGCTGCCACTCTTATGTTGCCACTCTCAGGGTAGCCGCGGGCTCGAACGGCCGGATGTGTACCCTGTGACATTTGTGTGAAGTGGCTTGACAAGAATTCCTCATAGGTGCCATGCTCGGACAAAGACCCGCAACACGACGAAGAGGCTTCCACGAGGATCCGATGTCAGCAGAAGGTGAGCGAGGCGATGCTATCTACCCGATCAGTGCCGCGGCCCAGCGGACGGGTTTGAGCGCTCACACGCTGCGCATATACGAACAGGAAGGGCTGATCCGGCCGGCGCGCAAGCAGAGTTCCAACCAGCGCCTATACAACGAGCAAGACCTGATGTGGATTCGCTGCATCTCCGAACTGATCCACGGCCACAGCCTGACGACCACAGGCGTCCGTCGCCTCCTGGATCTCATCCCCTGCTGGGAGATAAAGCACTGCCCCGAGGACGTCGCCGCGCGCTGTGCGCCGAGTCTCAACATCCCCGACATGGCAACCAGGACACCCGCACGTCCGGCCGGGGAGAAGCCGTCGCCGGAGGCCGAGGAGGCAGACGAGGGCAAGGAGGCGGTGGAGATCAAGATCTTTTACGGGATCAAGGAGTTCGGGGTAGTCTTCCCATGCCTGAAGTGTATCCAGGCCGAGCGAATTGCCCGCCGTATCGCGGAGCGGCATCCGGGGCGGGTGCTGGTGCGCAAGCACGACATCCTCTCCCAGGAGGCTGACCGCTACGGTGTGATGATGACACCCACGGTCGTCGTCGATGGGGAGGTCGTCGCCAGTGGGAAGGGCCTGTCGGCCAACCGGCTCGAGCAACTGCTGGCGAGACATCTGGGGAAGCACGACGAAGACTGAAGCGAGCGCAGGTGACGCCGCGGCCGTCGGGCCCCAGGCGCGGCCCTCCCCGAGCGGATACGGGCCCGTTGCTACGAGCGCGGACGCGGGAAGGTGTTGACCGCCTCCAGCACTATTTGGCCTTGGGGGTCTCTGAGAGCTACCGAGAGGAACCGGCGCGCGGAGCACTGTGCTATCTTGACTACTAGCCGATTCCACCCCTCCCGCAGCTCGACGTCGAATTCGTCTGAACTCACCGGAGACACGGGCCGGTGCTCGTGCTGGAAAAAGATCTCCTGGCCGCTCAGCCACACCTTCGTCCCATCGTTGCACGCTACACGCAGGCGCCCGCGCCGCTTGCGAGGGAGGAAAAGGTCTGTTCCCAAGTAGTAGGTCCCCTTCTCTCCCGCCAGGTCGGCCAACACATTCACCGCCGGCTCCCCTACCGAGAGGCGCTGCCAGCCGTCCTCGCCCAAGGGCGCATCGCCGCTGAGAATGCCGGGCTGCTCCGGCGCGTGGGCCTGCTCGAAATCCCCGTAGGGCCCGGCCGCATGCCAGAGCGCCTCGCCCAGGAGAGTGATGGGCACCGTGTGCTCCGAGCCATCATCCACCGAGATGAAGAGGGTGCAGGGGTTGACAACCGCGATCTGCGCGTGCTCCTGAGGCGCGCTGATGGTCACCATGAAGGAGACCGTGCCCGACTCCGGCACTGTGATCGCGCCGGAGCCGGTGGTAACCACGAACCCGGACGGCGCGGAAATGCGGAGCTGGAGCTCGAGGCTCCGCGTCGCCACGTTGGCGAGGCCGATGGCGAGACGGCGAGGGACGTCGTAGCCGACGGTGGGTCGCCCGTCGTAGTCAATGTGAATCTCGAGCGGTCCTCGCCGGTATGACGTGACATACGACCCCATGGCGAGTTGTCGAAGCTGTGCGGAGGGCTCAATCGGGGCCAACGTGGAGGCCTCCTCGGATGGTTCCTCGGAGACCTGAACGCGGCCGGCGCATTGTGAGCGGACCACCAGGCGGCCCATCTCACAAGTATGCTCTGCCACCATAGCTCCACTTCTGGCGGAGGGCAGACCGACCAGACCCCACCCCGCGAGCACCTCATCCCGAACGGCATCCCGCCAGTCTGCCGGTATTCCCCCTGCTCCGAGCGTTATGCCCAGCAGCGCGCCCGCAGCCGCACAGGCGACGCCGGTGCTCCATCCACAGTTCGCTGCGGTGAGCAGAGTTTGACCGAACTCGCCTCTGCCGTGAAGCAGGGCCAGCGCGATGAGCCCGGCGCAGATAGTGCTGTCTCTCACGTCTTCGGACGCGTACGCGCGCAGCAGCATATCGCGCGTCCGAGCCCAGTGAGCGTGCTCGCCGTGCCATCGTGCTACATCCCGCACCGCGCGCGCGACCCTCCCCTCCTCCAGCAAGAGAGTGAGCCCCACTTCGATCAGTCGACTGGCTTCGGACTCCACAAAGGCCGCGCTCGCCATCGCGGCCAGCCACATCGCCCCCTCTACCCCGGCGCCCGCGTGGTCCAGCGAAGCGTCCTGCTGAGCATAGGAGGCGGCCCGCTCAGGGTCCCCGGGCGTTACCATCCCCCAGAGCACCGAGCGCGCCAGCCCCCCCGCGCCCTCTCGGAAGGGGTTGTCGAAGGCCCCCGAGATCGGCGACGGCACGTCTCTACAGAAGTTGGCGTAGGCGTACGGATACTCGCCGTGCGCGTGCCTGAGATGCCTGAGCCAAGCGAGTGCCAGCTCCTGCGACCCCAGCTTGGGGCCTGAGCCCTGCAGCGCGCGCAGCCAGGCGAACTGGAAGTCGATCCCCTCCTGCGCGGGAGCGGCGCAAGGCCCCCCCTGGGGAGAGCGAGCCAGGGCCTCGGGATATCCCGTCACCTCTTGGGTCTGCTTCCCGCCGTCCAGGGGCGCGCCGACTGCGCCCCCGATGAGCTGTCCCAGCCAGCCTCCGTGGACTCTTTCGCGATACTCCGCCTGCGTCAGCGTGACCATTGCACTATCTCGCGCGGAGCATTCTAGCACAAGGCCCCGCAGAGCGTAAACCCGTTGGCCACTGACGCCTGACGGGATCATGGCCGCGCCGATGATTCGCCATCTCCCGGAGCATCTGAGCGCAGCTTCCAGGCGAGCGAAACCAATCCCGTCAGCTCCACGCAGGAGCAGACCGCGGCGGCGAAGAATCACTGGGTCGAGCAATCTATCCGGCGTAGTCTCCGGCAGACAACGCCCGGTTTGGAGATAGGCACAGAGATGCGAGCCGGAAAGGCCATCATCCGCGGGATCCAAGGCGTGTTGTCGCACATCAACACCGCGTCACGAACAGCGAAGCAAGCCCCAGGCACGCGTTGCCCCGAGCATTCCCGCGGCTGCGCGACTCCCCGAAGACCCAGGCGCCGTCTCTTGCCAACCATCTTACTCGTCGCCGGCGTCGCCCTCGTCGCAGGCGTCGCTCACTCGGCCGCCCCGGGCCAGGAGCCGGGACCCTCAGGCGAAGCCGGGGCCCTCCCCCGGAGCGCCCAGTTCTTGTTCGACCTCTTTCTCCTCTTCCTCTGCGCAAAGATCGCCGGGGAGATTTGCCTCCGCTTCAGACAGCCAGCCGTCGTCGGCGAGATCCTCGTCGGCATGATCATCGGTCCCCACCTCCTGCACTGGGTCAGCTCTGTCCAGACCCCTGGCGGCGGCAGAGAACTGACGCCCTTCCTCGAGAGCTTCGCAGAGCTCTGCGTTGTCTTCCTCCTCTTCATCGTCGGCATGGAGGTGGAGCCGGCCGACCTCCTCCGCGTCGGCGGCCTCGCCGCCGCCGTCGCCCTCGCCGGCATGGTGCTGCCCTTTGGGTTCGGCGCGGGCCTCATGCACCTGCTGCACCGGCCTCTGGGCGAGTGCCTCTTCGTCGGCGCCGCACTCACCGCCACCAGCGTGGGCATCACCGCCCGCGTCCTCCAGGACATGGGCCAGCTCGGCACCCGCGTCGCGCGGGTCATCCTCGGCGCCGCCGTCCTGGATGACATCGGAGGCATGCTCGTCCTCGCCGTCGTCTCGGGCGCTGCCGTCGGCGCCGTCTCTGGCTCAGAGATCCTCGTCCTCATCAGCACCGCCGTCGGGGCCTTGGGCATCGCCTTCTTCCTCGCCCGCTCGGCCGTCCACCGCTTCCGCCCCCGCCTCTACGCCGTCACCCGCACCAGCAATGAAAGGGTTCTCTTCTCCCTGGCAATCGCCGTCTGCTTCGGGTTCGCCGCCCTCGCTGAGGTAATCCAACTCGCCGCCATCATCGGCGCCTTCTTCGCAGGCATTATCTTCGCCGAGCTGCGCGAGGCCCCCGAACTCCGCCGCTCCATGCAGCCCATCTACGAGCTGCTCGTCCCCATCTTCTTCGTCACCATGGGCGCCAAGGTCAACCTCCCCCTCCTGCTGGGCTGGGGCGTGCTGAAGATCGGGCTCATCATGACTCTGCTCGCCATCATCGGCAAGGTCGTCGGCTGCGGCCTTGCCGCCTACCGCATGAAGCTCCGAGATGCGCTGGCCGTCGGGGTAGGCATGGCCCCCCGCGGCGAGGTCGGCATCGTCATCGCCCTCATCGGCCTCAACAAGCACGTCATACCAGACAGCGTCTACGCCCAAGTCATCCTCATGTCCGTCGTCACCACCTTCTTCGCCCCCTCTCTCCTGCGCGTTCTGCTGGCGGCGCCGGCGGAGAAGCCTCCGGCGCCCGAGCCAGCCGAAGAAAGTCCCCCGGGCGACCACGGCGAACCAACACCGTAGCAGCGACATTCTTGTCGCGACTCCATCGCCACAAGGATGTGCCTTCTACGCATCCGGTTCGAGGTGATTCATGCACCCTCTCTGGCGCGGGATGTTGGATCTGCTGTATCCGCCGCGGTGTGAGGCCTGCGGCAGGCTCCGGCGGGAGCCGATCTGCGACGAATGCCGCGCATCGATCGAGCACATCAGGCCGCCGGTGTGCGAGATGTGCGGACAGCCCTTCGATCCGAGGGCGAAGGCCGCCCCGCGGTGTGCCGAGTGTCGGGGCAGGCGACGCTCGTCTTGGGTAGCGCGCAGCGCGGCCTACTACGATGGGCCGCTCGCGGCAGCCATTCGCAGGTTTAAGTACGATGGCCAGTTAGTGCTCGGGGGCCCGCTGGGCAGAGTCATGGTCCAGGCGTTGGAGAACGGTGCAGCCCGGGACCTCGATCCGGCGACCATCGACGTCGTGTGCGCGGTGCCGCTGCACGAGTCAAGGCTGCGGGAGCGTGGGTTCAACCAATCGGAGGTGTTGGCGGAGGCCGTCGCGGAGGCGATTGAGAAGCCGCTGAAGCCGCTACTGGAGCGGACCAGGCCGACGGCGCCGCAGGTGGATCTTCCCGCCTCCTCGCGGGTGCGGAACGTGCGGGGGGCGTTCGCGGCGCGGCTGGAGGAGCCGATTGAGGGGAAGCATGTGCTGCTGATCGACGATCTGTTCACGACGGGGGCGACGCTGAGGGAGTGTGCCCGGGTCCTACGGCGCGCAGGAGCGGCTGAGGTGCGGATCTTCGCCCTCGCGCGGCCGGTTCCGCCATGGCGGCGGGCGGGGACAGATGCGCGTGCTCTTGCCCGCGAGCACCGGGTAGACTGAATCTGTGAACACCAAGCGGCGTGAAGCTCAGGTAAGGGGAACCGTCCAGGGGGTCGGCTTTCGGCCATTTGTGTACCGGCTGGCCACTTCGCTCGGCCTGGCCGGCTCGGTGCGCAATACCCCGTCGGGGGTGGTCATCGAGGTAGAGGGGGAGCAAGCAAGGGTCGAGGAATTCGCGCGGCGGCTGGAGACGGAGGCGCCGCCGCTGGCGCGGATTGCATCGGTGGAGATGCGTGAACTGCCCGCGGTCGGGCTGAGCAGCTTCGACATTGTCGAGAGTGTGGGGGCAAAGCGGCCGACCGCGCTGATCCCGCCGGACGTGGCGCTGTGCGCGGACTGCGCGGGGGAGATCGCGGACCCGCAAGATCGTCGGTTCGCGTATCCGTTTACGAACTGCACGAACTGCGGGCCGCGGTTCAGCATCGTGCGCGGGATTCCGTACGACCGGTCGCAGACGACGATGGCGGCGTTCGAGATGTGTGAGGACTGCGCGCGGGAGTACCGCGAACCGCGAGACCGGCGCTTTCACGCGGAGCCGGTTGCGTGCCCGAAGTGCGGGCCGGAGCTGTTCCTCAATGGTGAGCGCGCGCCGGACGGGATTGCGCGGGTGGCGGGGATGCTGAGCGAGGCGAAGGTGGTTGCGATCAAGGGGCTGGGTGGATACCACCTTGCGTGTGATGCGCGGAACGCGGATGCGGTGGAGACGCTGCGGACGCGCAAGGCACGCGGGCTGAAGCCGTTCGCGATCATGGTGCGAGACATGGAGGAGGCGCGGCGGGTGGCGGAGGTGAGCGGCCGCGCGGCAGCGATATTGACTTCACCCGAAAGCCCGGTCGTGATCATGCCTGCGCGGGCAGAGAGCGGCCTGGCCGAAGGCATCGCGCCGAGGCAGAACACGGTGGGGGTGATGCTGCCCTACACGCCGCTGCATCGGCTGCTGATGGCGAAGTCGCCGCCGGCATTGGTGATGACGAGCGGGAACCTGGCGGAGGAGCCGATCGAGCATCGGGACGAGGAGGCGAGGCGGAAGCTGGGGCCGATTGCCGATCATATCCTTTCGCACAACCGCGAGATCGCGGTGCCGTGTGATGATTCGGTGGTGCGAGTCGAGGGCGATCTGGTGATTCCGGTGCGGCGGGCGCGGGGATATGTGCCGCGGTCGGTGGCGGTTGAGTACGAAGGACCTCCGGTGCTGGCGGTCGGCGGACAGCACAAGAACACGTTCTGTTTGCTTCGGAATGGCGAAGCGATCCTCAGCCAGCACATCGGTGACCTCGATACGGCGGAGGTGTTGGACTACTTCGGGCGGGCGGTGCGGCACTTCGAGGAGCTGTTCGAGGTCAAGCCGGAGATCGTGGCCCATGATCTGCATCCGGGATACTTCTCGACACAGTGGGCGAAGTCGCTGGAGGGAGTGAAGCTGGTTGGGGTGCAGCACCACCATGCGCACGTGGTGAGCGTGATGGCGGAGCTGGGTTTGGAGGGGCCGGTGATCGGGGTGGCCTACGATGGGACGGGATATGGGGCGGATGGGACGGTGTGGGGAGGCGAGATCCTCATCGCGGATCGGAGGGAGTTCGAGCGGGTGGGGCATCTGCGGGCGGTACCGCTGCCGGGCGGGGAGGCGGCGATCCGACATCCCGCGCGGATGGCCCTGAGCTACCTGATCGACGCGTTTGGGCCGGAAGAGGGAGTAGCGAAGGCGCGTCGGCTGATGCCACACCTATCGGAGGCGGAGGCACGGGTGGTGGCCAGGCAGGTGGAGCGGGGGATCAACAGCCCGGCGTGCTCGAGCATGGGGCGCTTCTTCGATGCGATCGCGGCGATGCTGGGGGCTACGCCGGAGCCGACGTATGAGGGGCAGCCAGCGATGGAGCTGGAGGCGATGTGCGGCGGGCGTGGGAACGCCCGCCCTACAGCGCATGCGCATGAGATAGTGGGGGGAGTGATCGACACGCGGCCGGTGGTGCGGAAGGTGGCGGAGGATGTGGAGCGGGGTGTCGATGTGGGGGAGATTGCGGCGCGGTTTCACGAGACGGTGGCGCGGTTTACTGTTGATGTGTGCCACCGGCTGCATGAGGATGGCGGGCCGAGCGATGTGGTCCTATGCGGCGGGGTGATGCAGAATGCGAGGCTGGTGGGGAGGCTAGTGGAGCTGCTGGCGGAGGCGGGGCTGAAAGCGCACATCCACCGCGAGATTCCGCCCAACGACGGAGGGATGAGTTTGGGGCAGGGGGTGGCGGGGGCGTTGAGGAGCAGTAGGTGAAGGCCTGGGGGGAAGTGGCGCAGTGGCAGGAGCAAGCTCCTGCCGAACGGGAGAGATGATGGAGATCATTGATGCGCATACACATCTGTACTATCCGGGCGAGCGGTTTGAGAACAGCCTGTGGCCGACGTTCGAGGCGAAGGTGGCGGTGCTGCGGGAGGCGGGCGTGAGCCGGGCACTCGCCGGCCGCGGCGAGCGGGTGGACGGGTGCTCGTATGAAGACCTGCTTGAGCGGAATAGGCGGATCGCGGCTGCTTGCGAGGCATCCGAAGGTCTCTACATTCCTTCTGCGGAGGTGCAACCCGCGCTGGGCGAGCAAGCGTGCGAACTGCTGCGGCGGTGCCGGGAGGAATTGGGGATGAGATTCGTGGGGGAGATGTTCGACAGGTGGCTGGGGTATGAGTGGGGGACACCGGAGTACCACAGGTTGCTGGAGTGCGCGGTTGAGCTGCGGGTGGTTCCGTTGATTCACTGCGAAGATGAAGTTGTGAAGGAGATTGGTGAAAGGTATCCGGAAGGGAAGTTTCTGATCGCGCATCTGATGGGAGCCTACGAGAGACGAATCGAAACCATGGCACCATATTCTCATCTCTATCTAGACGTATCTGGCAACGATATAGCGCGGGCCGGCGCGATTAGAGAGGCGGTGGCGGGACTGGGGGTAAACCGAGTCGTATTCGGAAGTGACTTGGGCGGTGTGGACCCGGTGATCGCGGTGATGTGTGTGAAGCGGTCGGGGTTGAGTGAGGAGGAGCAGAAGCTAGTGTTTGCGGAGAACTTCAAGCGGCTGTGGGAGTGGACGGAGGGGTGACAACGTACAGGTCCGGGGTGGAGGGTCGAGGGTAGGCTGCGGGTAGACTGTCGGGTAGGTGGAAGGAACGGCGGGATTCTCCGCTGGCGCTCAGAATGACAGTAGTGAGGCAGGCGTGCTGGGGCAGGAGGTGAGTGGCTAAGCCCTTCGGGCCGCCACCCCGGCCGCCGCAGGCGGCCTAGGGGCTCCTGCCCAACGGGAGTTGGAGCATGTGTCTGGCAGTGCCGATGAAGGTGATTGAGATGGAGGGGCCGGTTGCGCGCGTGGAGGAGGCGGGGGTGAGCCGGGAGGTGCGCGTGGATCTGGTTGAGGGGGTGAAGGTAGGGGATTATGTGATCGTGCACGCGGGGATTGCGATTGAGCGGCTGGAGCCGGAGGAGGCGAAGGAGACGCTGCGGTTGTTCGAGGAGATGTTCCCGGAGGGGGCGGAGAGCAGCCGGTGAGGGACCTCGGGGAACTGCGTGATCCCGAGCTGCTAAGGCGGCTGGCGGCGCGGCTGAAGGGGATGGCAGCTCCGTCGGCGGCGCTGATGGAGGTATGCGGGACGCACACCGTTGCGATCGCGCGCCATGGAATCCGGGAGGCGCTGCCGAAAGGGGTGAGGCTGATCTCGGGGCCGGGGTGTCCGGTGTGTGTGACACCACAGGAGGAGATCGACTTCTTCATCGCGCTGGGAGGGGTCGAGGGGGTGAGGTTGGCGACGTTCGGGGATATGGTGCGGGTGCCGGGGACGGAGAAGAGCCTGGAGCAGGCGCGGGCGGAGGGGGCAGAGGTGCTCGTCGTCTACTCGCCAATGGACGCGGTGGCAGCGGCGGAGCGGGAGCCCGAGAAGGAGGTCGTGTTCTTCGGGATCGGGTTCGAGACGACGGCGCCAGCGGTGGCGCTGGCGATTCTGGAAGCGAAGGGGCGGGGATTGCGGAATTTCTCGGTGCTGTGCGCGCACAAGCTGATTCCGCCGGCGATGATGGCCCTGCTCGACTCGGAGGTGAGAATCGACGGGTTCATCTGTCCGGGACATGTGAGTGTTATCATTGGGGGCGATGCCTATCGGCCGGTGGCGGAGCGGGGTAAGCCGTGTGTGGTGACAGGGTTCGAGCCGGCGGATGTGCTGGGGGCGGTGCGGATGCTGCTGGAGCAGATTGCTGAGGGGCGGTCGGAGGTGGAGGTGGAGTACAGCCGGGCGGTGAGGCCGGAGGGGAACCGGAAAGCGCAGGAGCTGATGGGGGAGGTGTTCGAGGTGGCGGATGCCGGGTGGCGGGGGCTGGGGGAGATTCCGGCGAGCGGGTATGAGCTCAGGGAAGAGTTCGGGGGGTTCGACGCCGCACGGAAGTTCGCCGTGGAAGCGCCGGAGGCGGTAGAGCCGCCCGGGTGCCGGTGTGGAGACGTGCTGCGGGGGGTAATAGAGCCGCGCGAGTGTCCGCTCTTTGGGGAGGCGTGCACGCCGAGGAAGCCGGTGGGGGCGTGCATGGTGTCGAGCGAGGGGGCATGTCAGGCGTGGTATCGGTATCGAGGGCAGGAGATGGATCAGTGAGCGAGGAGCGGGTGCTGCTGGCGCACGGGGATGGGGGAGAGCTGATGGGGGAGCTGATCGAGCGCATCTTCGTGTCGCGACTGGGCACGGGGGAGCCGCCGGGGGATGACAGCGCGAGGATCGGCCTGTGGCAGGAGGCAAGCTCCTGCCGAACGGGCGCTCGTCTTGTGTTCACGACGGATGCGTTTGTGGTGGATCCGATCTTCTTTCCCGGCGGGGATATCGGGAAGCTGGCGGTGTGCGGGACGGTGAACGATCTGGCGGCCGCGGGGGCGCGCCCGGTGGCGCTGAGCGCGAGCTTCATCTTGGAGGAGGGGCTGTTGATCTCCGACCTGGAGAGGATTGTGGACTCTATGGGTGCGGCGGCTGAAGAGGCGGGGGTCCGGGTGATCTGTGGAGACACGAAGGTGGTACCGCGGGGGAGCGCGGATCGGGTGTACATCACGACTTCGGGGGTGGGAGAGGTGCCGGAGGGAGTGGAGGTGTCGGGATCGGGCGCGAGGGCGGGAGATGTGGTGCTGGTGAGCGGCCCCATGGGCGACCATGGGCTCGCGGTGCTGTCGCGGCGGGAGGGACTTGAGTTCGAGTCGGAGATCGTGAGCGACTGCGCGCCGCTGGCGGGGATGGTGGAGGGGCTGCTGGAAGCGGCGACCGGGGTGCGGGTGCTGCGGGATCCGACGCGGGGCGGGTTGGCGACGGCACTGAACGAGATTGCTCGGCAGTCCCAGGTGGCGATCGAAATCGAGGAGTCGGCGGTGCCGGTGCGGGAATCGGTGGCGGCGGCGTGTGAGATGTTGGGACTGGACCCACTGTATGCCGCGAACGAGGGTAAGATGATCGTGGTGGTGGCCGAGGAGGGAGCGGAGGTCGCGCTGGAGACGCTGCGCGCGCACCCCCTGGGAGCAGAGGCGGCCGCCGTGGGACGGGTGGATGAGGCCAGGGAGGGCCGGGTGCTGCTGAAGACAGCGCTGGGGACGCTCCGGATTCTGGATCGGCACGTGGGCGGGGAGATGCCGCGGATTTGCTGAGGGGCCAGCAGGGGCGCGAGACGTTGACTCGTCATCGTTTCCGGCGACGCGAATTTCGCCATGGCGGAAAGGGATAAAGAGGGTATTGGACGAAGTAAGATGGTGGATTTGGCTGTGATAATGACCTGCCCGACCCCGAGGGCCGGGCGGATGGCGTGAGAAGACCCGGAGGGACCGGACCGATGGGCCCTCCTGGTTGTACGTGGTTTCCACAGTTCACAGCTCTACGCTCACGGTTAGGCCGCGCGCGCGAGGGCACAGATGTGCGAATCTAAGGTGTTTCTGGCAACGGCGGAAGGTGAGGAGTTGGTGCTGGAGGACGTAACCTCCATCAGGCCAGATGGAGATGGGTTTCGGCTTGTGAGCCTGTTCGGGGAGCAGGCGCACGTGCGGGGGCGAATCAAGGATATCGATTTGTTGAAGCATCGGGTAGTGTTCGAGCCTACTGCTTAGTTGTGTAGTGTGCGGGGGTAGTGGGGCCATGGGCCGGGTAGAGAGTCAGTGATGCCATGCACGCAGTCGTGCCGGCGTGGGCGCGCCTGGGGGAAACAGGCGCGTTTAGCTTGGCTGGACAGGCGAGCGGACGGCGCGCTCACAAGGAGTGACACAGATGGGTGACAATGGTAAGCGGATGCGAGATCCGGCAAGCCAGCAGGCACTAGCCGCAGCAGAAGCGAGCGGCGTGGTCACGGCTTTCGACCGGTATGAGTCGCAGCAGCCGCAGTGCCGTTTTGGAAAGCAAGGGATATGCTGTCGGTTGTGCAGTATGGGGCCATGCCGGGCGACGACGACGGCGAAGGGTGAGAAGATCGGGGTATGTGGAGCTACGGCGGACACGATTGTGGCCCGAAATCTGCTGCGCATGGTCGCGGGAGGGGCGGCGGCGCACTCGGACCACGGGCGAGATGTGGCTCACACGTTTCTGCTGATGGCGAGGGGGGAGGCGAAGGACTACGGGATCAAGGATGAGGTGAAGCTGCGGCAGATGGCGGTGGAATATGGGGTGGAGACGGAGGGAAAGTCGTCTCAGGAGATCGCGCTGGGGCTGGCGGAGGCGGCGATGGCGGAGTTCGGCCAGCAGACCGGTGAGCTGAAGCTGGCGGCGCGGGCTCCAGAAAAACGGCAACAGGTATGGCGGAAGGCAGGGGTGATGCCGCGGGGGATAGATCGGGAGATCGTGGAGTGTATGCACCGGACGCATATCGGGGTGGATGCAGATTACCGCAACATCCTGCGTCACGGGATACGGACGGCGCTGAGCGACGGGTGGGGCGGTTCGATGACTGCAACCGACCTCCAGGATGTGATGCTGGGCTCTCCGGTACCCATCCGGGCGAAGGTCAACCTGGGGGTGTTGAGCGCGGACAAGGTCAACATCGTGATCCATGGGCACGAGCCGATCCTGTCGGAGATGATCGTGGAGGCCTCGCGGGAGCCGGAGCTTTTGACGCTGGCGGAGGAGAAGGGGGCGAAGGGGATCCAGTTGAGCGGGATCTGCTGCACGGCGAACGAGGTGCTGATGCGGCAGGGGATTCCGGTTGCGGGGCACTTTCTGCAGCAGGAGTTGGCGCTGGCGACAGGGGCGGTGGAGGCGATGGTGGTGGATGTGCAGTGTCTGATGCCGGCGCTGGCGGAGGAGGCGCCGTGTTTCCACACGGAGCTGATCACGACATCGCCGAAGTGTAGAATGCCGGGAGTGCGACACATCGAGTTCGAGGAGGAGCACGCGCTGGATGTGGCGAGGGAAATAGTGCGAGCCGGTATCGAACGGTTCCCCGAGCGAAGTAAGGAGAGGGTGAGTATCCCGGAGCACACCATGGACCTGGTGGCCGGGTTCACCGCCGAGTATGTGTTCAACATGTTGGGAGGTAGATTTCGACCCTCTTATCGGCCCCTGAACAATGGCATCATAGAGGGCAGACTGCGGGGGGTGGCCGGGGTGGTCGGGTGCTGTAACCCGAACGTGCAGCCGGTGGACTCGGGGCACGTGGAGATGGTGAAGGAGCTAATCCGCAACGACGTGCTGGTGCTGCAGACGGGCTGCTCGGCGATTGCGTGCGCGAAGGAGGGACTGATGACGCCGGAGGCCGCGTTCCAGCACGCGGGGCGGGGGCTGCAGGAGATCTGCGAGGCGGTGGGGATTCCGCCGGTGCTGCACGTAGGGTCATGTGTGGACAACAGCCGGATTCTGGTGGCCTGCTCCGAGCTGATAAACGAAGGAGGCCTGGGGGAGGACATCAGCGAGGCGCCGATAGCGGGGGCGGCGCCAGAGTGGATGTCGGAGAAGGCAGTTTCGATCGGGATGTATGTGGTGGCTTCGGGCGTCTTCACCGTATTGGGGAAGCCGCTGCCGGTGGAGGGGTCGCAGGCCGTTTACGACTACTTGACCAAGGGGATGGAGGAGGAGGTCGGAGCGACGTGGGCCTTCGAGGAGGACCCGGTGGCGGCGGCGCGGATGATGATCGAGCACATGAACGAGAAGCGGGCGGCGTTGAAGCTGCGGCCCATGATGTATGAGGAGCGAGAGCCGGCAGCGGCCGGCTAGCCATGTGACTGCTGTGAGATCAGTAAACCAGAGGCCAGAGGAGCGAGCGAATGAAGAGCGACCTTGAGATCGCACAGGCCGCCAAGATGAAGCCGGTCATGGAGATCGCCAGCGCGATCGGGATCGGGGAGGAGGAGCTGGACCTGTACGGCCGGTGGAAGGCGAAGGTGCATCTGAGTATCCTGGCGCGGCTCGAGGATCGGCCGAGCGGGAAGTACATAGATGTGACGGCGATCACGCCGACGCCGTTGGGGGAGGGGAAGACGGTAACGACCATCGGGGTGTCGCAGGCGCTTGGAGTATTGGGCAAGAGAGTGATGACGTGCATCCGGCAGCCGAGCCTGGGACCGGTTTTTGGGATCAAGGGGGGCGCGGCCGGCGGGGGCCATTCCCAGGTGGTGCCGATGGAGGACTTCAACCTCCACCTGACCGGGGACGTGCACGCGGTGAGCATCACGAACAACCTGCTGGCGGCGATGATCGATGGACACCTGAAGCACGGGAATCAGCTCAACATCGACCCCCGCACGATCTCCTGGCGGCGCGTCATTGATCTGAATGATAAGTGGGGGGTCTACAACGTTGTCTCGGGGCTGGGCGGCGAGAACCGCGTGCCGCGGGAGACAGGGTTCGACATCAGCGTCGCAAGCGAGGTAATGGCGATTCTTGCGCTGGCGACGGATCTGCAGGACTTGCGCAAACGGTTGGGGAGCATCATCGTTGCGCAGAGCTACGAGGGAGAGCCGGTTACTGCGGAGCAGCTCGGAGCTGCCGGCGCGATGTGCGTGTTGATGAAGGACGCGCTGATGCCGAACTTGATGCAGACGCTGGAGAATACTCCAGTGTTAGTGCATGCAGGGCCGTTTGCCAACATCGCGCACGGGAACTCCTCGATCATTGCGGACCAGATGGCACTGAAGCTGGCCGACTATGTGGTGACGGAGTCGGGATTCGGCGCGGACTGCGGAATGGAGAAGTTCTTCAACATCAAGTGCCGTGTGAGCGGGCTCGTGCCGAACTGTGTGGTGATCGTGGCGACGGTGCGGGCACTGAAGATGCACGGGGGATTGGGGACGGTTCGGCCGGGCAGACCGCTGCCGAAAGAGATGCTGGAAGAGAACCTGCCGGCGCTGGAGAAAGGCTGCGCGAACTTGACCAAGCACATCGAGAACGCGAGGCTCTTCGGAGTGCCAGTGGTGGTGGCGGTCAACCGGTTCACGGAGGATACGGATGCCGAGATCAAGCTGATTCAGGAGAAGGCGGTCGAGGCAGGCGCGGAGGGGGCTTACCTGTCCGATGTCTGGGCGAAGGGAGGCGAAGGCGGCACGGAGCTGGCAGAGGCCGTGGTGGCGGCCTGCGAGAAGCCGCTCGACTTCAAACTGCTGTATCCGGACGATGTGTCAATCAAGGAGAAGATCGAGGCGATCGCCACGCGGATCTACGGGGCGGAGGGAGTAGATTACGACCGGGTCGCGGAACGGAAGATCGAGGCGTTCACGAGGTGGGGGCTGGATAAGCTGCCCATCTGTATGGCGAAGACGCATCTGTCGCTGTCTCACGATTCGAGTCTGAAGGGTCGGCCCACAGGCTTCCGGGTGCCGGTGCGGGACATCCGCCCGAGCGCGGGCGCAGGCTTCTTGTATCCATTGCTGGGCACGTTCAGCACGATGCCGGGGCTGCCGAGCAAGCCGGCGGCGCTGAATGTGGACATAGACGGCGACGGCCGGGTAGTGGGGTTGTTCTAGAGTGATGGGATACCTCGAGGAGCCCCTGAAGACCTACAGCGATGCGCTTGCTTCGGGAGAGGCCACGCCCGGCGGCGGAAGCGCGGCGGCGCTGGCGGGAGCGCTGGGAGCGGCGCTGAACAGCATGGTCGCGAACTTCACGGTGGGCAAGGAGAAGTTCGCCGAGGTGGAGGAGGATGTTCAGCGACTGCTCGCCGAGTCGGAACGGCTGCGGGGAGAGTTGGAGCGGCTGACCCAGGCCGACACGGAGGCCTACGGGCAGGTTGCGGCGGCACAGAAGATGCCACGAGAGACGGACGAGCAGAAGGCCGCGCGGCGGACGGCAATGCAGGAGGCGCTGAAGGCTGCCGCGGAGGTGCCGAGGGCAGCGGTGCGGGCGTGTCACGGGGTGCTCGAGGTCGCGGGGGAGATGGTAGAGAAGGGGAATCCGAATCTGATCACCGATGTGGGGGTGGCGGCGAAGTTCGCGCTGGCGGCGATGGAGTGCGCGGCGCTGAATGTCGAGATCAACCTGGCCTACATCAAAGATGAGGACTACAATGCGGCCTGCCGGCAGGAGATAGCGCCGCGGCTGCACGCGGGGACGCGGCTGGCGGGAGACGTCTGGGAGAAGGTGAATCGGAGCGTGAAAGGCGAGGGAAAGTGAGTGCGAAGCTACTGGAAGGGAAGCCGATTGCGGAGGAGATCCGCGCGCAGGTGAAGGCCGAGGTGGAGGGCCTGAAGGCGAAGGGGGCGACCCCTAAGCTGGTGGCGATTCTGGCTGGGGAGAATCCAGGGGCGAAGTTCTATGCGGGCGCGCAGGAGAAGGCGTGCGCGGCGGTGGGGATCGACTACGAGCTTCAGCAGTTGTCGGCAGATACTACGCAGAGGGATTTGGAAGACGCGATCGGTAGGCTGAACGTGGATAGGGGCGTGCATGGGATCTTGCTCCTGATGCCGGTTCCCAAGGGCGTGAATGGGGCGGCCGCGCAGGCACTGATCGAGCCGCGCAAGGATGTGGATGGTGTGAGCCCCGCCAATCTCGGCCAGGTCGTTTTGGGGCAGCCGCAGCTGGCGCCCTGCACGGCAATGAGCGTAATCGAGATGGTGCGCGCCTCGGGCGTCGACGCATACGGGAAGGAAGTCGTAGTGGTCGGCAGCAGCGAGATCGTTGGCAAGCCGGCGGCCTTGCTGCTGATGGACAAGTACATCACGGCCGATGCGAAGGGGAAGACGGACAGGCTGGCCGGCGCGACGGTGACAGTCTGCCACATCGGGACCAGCGAGCGAGGGGACCTCGGCGCGCACACGCGCCGGGCGGACATCCTGGTGACAGCGGTGGGGGTGAAGCCGGGGTTGATCTCGGGAGATATGCTGAAGTCGGGCGCGATCGTGATCGATGTGGCGACGATCCGGGTCAAAGATCCGGAGAGCGGCAAGACCAAGACCTATGGTGACGTTGACTTCGAGGGGGCGAAGGAGAAGGTGGCGGCGATCACGCCGGTGCCGGGCGGGGTTGGGGTCGTGACGACGGCGATGTTGCTGAGGAACACGGTGGAGGCCGCGAAGTGGCAGGCGGAGGGCTAACGACGCTCGGGACAGGCCTGCCAAACAGGACTGAGAAGGCATGGGAGAACGTGCTGGCATGATGGAGCATCCGGCGATCTGGTTTCAGGGCTCGGCCTGCTCGGGGTGTGCGGTGTCGGTGCTCAATGGGGTAGCGCCGACAGTCCGCGACTTGATCGTGGATCAGCTTGCGCCGGGACACCACGTCAACCTTCGTTTCCAGCCGACGATCATGGCAGCGTCGGGCGAGGTGGCGCTGGAGGTCCTGGCGGCGGCAGAGGAGGCGAAGGAGGGGTACCTGCTGGTGGTGGAGGGGGCCCTGCCGACTGCGGCCGGAGGGCTCTTCGGCCGTGCCGCACGGCCGCGAACCGCAAAGAAGGGCGCTCACACGACGATGCACGAGCGGGCGCTGGAGCTGGCACGGAATGCTTCTGCCATAGTGGCGCTGGGCACGTGCGCGGCGTACGGGGGAATGCACGCCGCGGAGCCCAATCCCAGCGGGTGCGTGAGCATCTCTGAGGCGTTGAGAGAAGCCGGGATTGAGAAGCCGGTGATAAACGTCCCGGGGTGTCCGCCGCATCCGGACTGGTTCACAGGCACGGTGGCCCAGGCCCTGCTGTTCGGGCTGCCGGGGCCCGAGGATCTGGACGCGGCGGGGCGGCCGAAGCGATTCTTCGGGCGACTCCTGCACGATCTATGTCCCCGGCGAGGTGAATTCGAGGCGCACAAGTTTGCGAAGGCGGCGGGCGAGCCTGGATGTCTGTACGAACTGGGCTGCAAGGGGCCGTGGACGCACGCAGACTGCCCGGAGCGACAGTTCAACGGCGGGGTGAACTGGTGCGTTGGAGCCGGGTCGCCCTGTCACGGTTGTGTGGAGCCGTTCTTCCCGGATATCTCCTGTCCCATCTACAGGAAGATTGGGTTGCAGGAACTGCCCCGGATCGCCCGCGATGAGGAGTCGGGCGAACTGGTGGCAGTGCGCCGTCCGGAGCAGGTAGAGGAAGGATAGCCGATGGCCGGAAAGCAGACGATCTCCGTCGATCCCATAACGCGAATCGAGGGCCACTTGAAGGTGGAGGTGGTCACGGACGGCGGTGAGATCAAGGAGGCGCGCTGTTCGGGGCAGCTCTTCCGCGGCTTCGAGCTGATGCTGCTGAACCGGGACCCGCGGGACGCGACGCTGCTGTCTCAGCGCGTGTGTGGGGTCTGTCCAGTGGTGCACGCGACGGCGTCGGCGCTGTGTCTGGATGCAGCCTTCGGAGTAGACGGTAGCATCCCCCACAATGCCCGAGTGATGCGTAACCTCATCTTGGGGGCGAACTTCCTGCAGTCGCATATCCTGCATTTCTACCATCTGGCGGCGCTGGATTTCGTTGATGTGGCGGCAGGGGCGGACTACGAAGGTGCGGATGATCGGCTGAACAGCCTGCGAGATTTCATCAAGCGGGGCGAGCTTGCCCCGTTCATGCCCAGGTATGAAGGCGATTATCGCCTCTCCAAGGAGGCCAACCAGCAGGCTGCCTCGCATTACGTGCAGGCCCTCGAAGCGCGGCGGACGGCGCACGAGATGCTGTCGGTGTTCGGGGGTAAGATGCCGCACCAAGTAGGGATTGTGGTCGGGGGATGTACCGAGACACCTACGGCGGACAAAATCGCGGCATTTCTGTCGAGGCTGGAGGTGCTGCGGCGGTTCATTGGCGAGGTTTATCTTCCGGATGTGCTCACGGTGGCGGAGTCGTACGGCGACTACTTCGAGATAGGCACCGGCGTCCGGCGGTGGCTGTCCTACGGTGGTATCGAGCTGGAGACCGAGGAGACGGGGCTGCTCAAGCGACACCGCTTCTTTCCATCGGGGCGGATCGCTGCCGATCTGAAGCTGGGGCCGGTGGATGCCAGCAAGATCAACGAGCATGTACTGCATTCGTGGTACGATGACACAACCACGAGGCGGCATCCGGCGGAGTCCGAGACAGTGCCCGCACCCGAGAAGGAGGCCGGATACTCCTGGATCAAGGCGCCGCGGTACGAGGGAGAGCCGTATGAGGTGGGGCCGCTGGCGCGCACGCTGGTGGCGTACGTAAGCGGCGATGCAGCGGTGAAGAGTGACGTGGAGGGAGTCCTGTCCCAGTTCAACGCCGGGCCGGAGGCGCTTTTCTCGGTGTTGGGCCGCCACGCGGCCCGGGCGCTGGAAGCGCGGCGGCTGGCGAAGGCGATGGCCGATTGGACGATGGAGCTGCGCCCGGGTGAGCCGGTATGCGAGTGGCGGGAGCCGCCCGAGTCTGGCAGCGGCATGGGTCTGACAGAGGCGCCGCGGGGATCTCTGGGACACTGGGCAGAGATCCGCGAGCAGAAGCTCACCCGCTATCAACTGGTCGTGCCGACGACGTGGAACGCATCGCCGCAGGACGACGAGGGCAAGCCCGGCCCAATCGAGCAGGCTTTGATAGGGACACGCGTGCGCGATCCCGAGAACCCGTTCGAGGTGGTGCGGATAGTGCGGTCGTTCGATCCGTGCCTGGCCTGCTCGGTGCATATGCTCACGCCGCGGGGCAGGGAGGTAGCGCGATGTCGGGTGCTATGAGCCCAGTCGTCGTGCTCGGCGTGGGGAACCTGCTCCGGCAGGATGAGGGAGTCGGGGTACACATAGTGCGGGCCCTGTCGGAGGTGGAGTTCGGCGAGTGGGTGGAATTGGTGGATGGGGGCACGGCAGTGTATGAGGCGCTGTCGCAATGGCGGCAGATCGGGAAGCTGATAGTGATAGATGCGCTGCGGGCCGGGCGGGAGCCGGGCACGATCTCGCGGCTGTCGCTGCGAGAAGTGGCGGATCGAACGGCGCCAGCGCTCTCGGTGCACGAGCACGGGCTGCTGGACGCGCTGGGTCTGCTGCAGCAAGCGGGGGTGCGAGTGGGGGAGGTTGTCATCTACGGAGTCGAGCCGGCAGAGGCAGGATGGGGCATGGAACTGTCGACTCAGGTGGCGGAGTCTCTGCCGCGGCTGGCGGAACGTCTGCAGATCGAGGTAGGGATGGTGGCCGGTGAGGAGAGGCCGATATGATCGCATCAGAACTGAAGCCAATGGAGGAGATTCTGGGCTTTCTGGAGGGGGACAATACCGTATTCGTGGTGGCCTGCGATGGATGCGCGACGGGCTGTCAAGTATCGGACCCGGAACACGTGGCAGAGATTGTTGCGGGGTTGGAGAAGAACGGGAAGTCGGTAGCCGGGACCGCGCGGGTGGAGATGGCCTGCAATCAGGGGCTGGTGGCGCTGATGCTGATGCAGCAGATAGAAGCGGTGGGAGCGGCTGACGGGATACTGGTAATGTCGTGTGGGGTCGGGGTGCAGACAGTGGCGGCCGGGGTCGAGAAGCCGGTGCATCCGGCCGCAAACTCGATATACGTGGGAGGCTTCGCGGGGCTCTGGCGATCGCAGCCCAGGTGCGCGGAGTGCGGGAACTGCATGTTGGACTATACGGGGGGGATCTGTCCCTACACGGCGTGCTCGAAGTCGCTGCTGTACGGCAGCTGCGGGGGGCCGAAGGACGGGATGTGTGAGGTGGACCCGGAGGTGCCGTGCGGGTGGATACAGATATATGAGCGGCTGGCAAAGCTGGGGCGGGAGGATCGCCTGAAGGAGATGCCGCCGCTGCGGAACTTCCGGGACATGCTGCCGGAAGGACGGCGGCGACGGACAAGCCTCTGGGCGCTGGAGCTGGTGGCGCCGGAGGTAATGGAGGAAGAGGACTCCGTCGCCTGACGGAGGCGGTTCTGGACGAGGAACGGGAGACTGCGATCGGATGAGCTTGAGGGAAGCGGTAGAGTCAGGGAAGTTCGTGGTGACGTGTGAGGTGGCGCCGCCGAAGGGCGTGAACATGGAGCACGTGACAGATGAGGCGGAGCTGCTGCGTGGGAGGGTGGACGGGATCAATGTCACCGACTTGCAGGCGGCGTGCATGCGGGTGAGCTCGCTGGCGACGTGCGTGCTGCTGAAGCAGATGGAACTGGAGCCCATCCTGCAGATGGTGTGCCGCGATCGCAACCGGCTGGCTCTGCAGAGCGAGCTGCTGAGCGCCTATGCGCTTGGCGTCTGCAATGTGCTGTGCTTGACGGGGGATCACGTTGTGCTCGGCGATGACGTGGCGGCGAAGCCGGTCTTCGACCTGGACTCGGTTTCGCTGCTGCAGGCGGCGCAGGGGTTGATCGAGGGACGCGATCTGGGGGGGAATGAGCTGGAGAGTACGCCGACGGACCTGTACCTGGGGGCGATCGTGACACCAGGAGCAGATCCAGTCGAGCCGCAGATCTACAAGCTGCACAATAAGGTGCGGGCGGGGGCGCGGTTCGTTCAGACGCAGGCGGTGTACGATGTTGACATGCTTGCGCGCTTCATGGACCAAGTCTCGGACGTTGGCGTGCCCATCCTGGCCGGGATCGTGCTGCTGAAGTCTGCGGGCATGGCGCGGTACATGAACGCCAACGTGGCCGGGGTGAATGTCCCGCAGGCGTTGATCAAAGAAATGGCGGCAGCGGGGGAGAAGGACAAGGCAGCAAAGGCGGAGGGCAAGAAGGGCGATTTCAAGGTGAAGACGAGCATCGATATTGCCGGGCGGCTGATACGAGAACTGAAGCCGCTCTGCCAGGGTATTCACTTGATGCCGCTGGGGTGGGGGCATCATGTGCCGGCTGTGTTAGAGGCGGCGGGCCTCTGAGTCGTCGACCGTCAGAAGGAGTGAATCTCAGTGTCTAGGATAGTTGCGGCTGCTGCAGTTCGTGCATCACACCAAATCGTGGCGGAGGCAGAGCAGAAGCTGGAGGCCGCGATCCAGAAGCACGGAGAGGATCAGGCTCTGGAGTTTCCGGAGACCGCCTTCTTCCTGCCGATGTCATATGCGTTGCTCGGGCTGGAGGTGTCAACCCTGGGGCAAGCGCGGGAGATTGTGGAGACGGCCAAGGGACTACTGTCCGAGGAGCCGTCTGAGAAGCTGTGGCTCCCCTATCTGGGGGCGGCGCTGGATGCGGGGAGCGCCACCCTGCTGGCGGAGGAGCTGATAAAGGCGATCGCGTATCTGGAGGGGGATGAGCCACTGGAAGGTTGGCATGGTTTCATCTCCGACACCATCCTGCGCACGCTGGGGATTCAGCTCGTGGACGGGCGGCTGCCGGGATTCGCGGCGGTGGTGGGGGCGGCGCCGGACACGGAGACGGCGGTGCACGTGATCCGGGAGCTGCAGAAGCGGAATCTCCTCACCTTCCTCATCGGCAACCACAAGGGCCAGACGATGCGGGACCAGTTGATCGAGGCCGGGATATTGCCGAAGGATGCGTCGGACACAGAGGATGGGGATCTGAAGAAGGCATGGTGGGGCCGGTACATCGTACCGGTGGGGCCGGATACGGAGTCGATCATCCACGTGCTGAACTGGGCGATCCGGGGGGCATTGACATTCGGGGGGCACAAGAAGGGACAATGGAAGGAGTGCCTCGACTACACGCGGTCGAGGATCTTTGCCTTCGGCCTGGGGCTGGGGGACATTGACGATCTGAAGTTCGCCAGTGGGGCGGGGGCGATCAACATGGGATTTCCCGTGATCTGTGACACGGAGATACCCGAGGTTCGGCCGACCGGGGTGACGACGTATGAGGCGCTGGTGAGGGAGCTGGACCACCAGCGGATGGTGGAGACGTGCGTGGAGGTCCGCGGGGTGAAGGTGACCGTGTCGAAGATTGACATACCGGTACCGGTGGCGGCGGCCTTCGAGGGGGAGACGGTGCGGCGAGACGACATGCAGGTGCAGTTCGGGGGCAAGTACAGCACGGCCTTCGAGTACCTGCGCATGCGGGAGATGGACGAGGTGGAGGACGGGAAGATCGAGCTGGTGGGGCCGGACTGCGATAGTGCCGAGCTGGGCGGGGCGATGCCGCTTGGGATCTATGTAGAAGTGGCCGGACGCAAGATGCAGGAGGACTTCGAGCCGGTCCTGGAGCGGCAGGTGCATGAGCTGCTGAACCACGCGATGGGCCTCTTCCATATGGGACAGCGCAATCTAGCCTGGGTGCGGATCTCGAAGGACGCCTTCAAGGCGGGCCTCCGGCTGCGGCATTTCGGGGAGCTGCTGCGAGCGGAGTACCTGCAGAAGTTCCCCGCACTGGTGGACAAGGTGCAGGTGACGATATTCACGGATGAATCAGCTATCCAGAAGGTGCTGGCCGAAGCGCGGCCGGTGTGGGATGGGCGGGATGAGCGGGTTGCAGGAATGACGGATGAGAGTGTAGATATATTCTACTCATGCACGCTGTGTCAGTCGTATGCGCCGAACCACGTGTGCGTCATCAGCCCGGAGCGGCTGGGGTTGTGCGGTGCCTATAACTGGCTGGACGGCAGGGCGGCCTACGAGATCAATCCCGCGGGCGCGAACCAGCCGGTGCCCAAGGGCAAGGTGATAGATGAGGTGAAAGGACAGTGGGAGGGAGTTAACGAGTTTGTCTACCAGACCTCCAACAAGACGGTGGAGCGGTTCAACGCGTATTCGCTGATGGAAGATCCGATGACCTCGTGCGGGTGCTTCGAGTGCATCATGGCGATTCTGCCGGAGCCGACCGGCGAGGTGCACGGGGTAATGATAGTCAACCGGGAGCATCCGGGAATGACGCCGTGCGGGATGGCCTTCACGACCCTGGCGGGGACGGTGGGGGGCGGGCTGCAGACGCCTGGGTTCCTGGGGATCGGACGGCTGTACATAGTCAGCCGCAAGTTCATCTCCGCGGAGGGGAGTCTGCCGCGCGTGCTGTGGATGCCCAAGGAACTGAAGGAGGCGCTCGCGGACCGCATCAAGGCGCGCGCGGAAGAGATGGGGCTGGAGGGCTTCTACGAGAAGATCGGTGACGAGACTGTAGCAACCACGGTCGAGGAGCTGATGCCGTGGCTGCAAGCGCAGGATCATCCGGCCCTGAAGATGGAGCCATTGCTGTAGGAGCGACATTCCTGTCGCGAGTGTCTGTCAGGACAGGAACGTTCCTCCTACGTTGGGAGAGAGAACCGTGGGTCTGACGGGACTGGACATTTTCAAGCAACTGCCGAAGACGAACTGCGGTGACTGCGGGGTGCCAACGTGTCTGGCTTTTGCCATGAAGCTGGCGCAGAAACAGGCCTCGCTGGACCAATGTCCGCACGTGACCGAAGACGCTAAGACGGCGCTGGATGGCGCATCGGCGCCCCCAATCAAGCTGGTGACGATCGGGGATGGGGAGCGCAAGCTGGCGATCGGCAACGAGACAGTGTTGTTCCGGCACGAGGAGACTTTCCACCACCCGACCGGGATCGCGGTGCTGGTGGACGACAGCCTGGTAGAGGAGGAACTGGCAGCGCGGGTGGCGGCGGTGGGTGAGGTGAACTTCGAGCGCGTCGGCCAAACGCTCCGGCTGGATGCGGTGGCACTGCAGGGCGAGGGTGACGCGTTCGTGAAGGCCGCGCAGGTGGCGGCCGAGAAGTCGGCGGTGCCCCTGATCTTGATGAACGAAGATCCGACTGTGATGGGGAAGGCGCTGGAGGCATGTGGGGGAAAGAAGCCGCTGATCCACGCTGCTACCGGCGAGAACGTTGAGGCGATGGCGGCCCTGGCGAAGAAATACTCCTGTCCCCTCGTGGCAAAGGGAGGCGATCTGAGTTCTCTCGCAGAGGTCTCGGAGAAGGCGCAAGCGGCGGGCGCGACCGATCTGGTGCTCGATTCCGGGGCACGGGAACTGTCGCAGGTGCTGGCCAACGAAACCGCGATCCGCCGGGCGGCGCTGCGCAAGCGCTTTCGGCCGTTCGGCTTCCCCACCATTACCTTCGCGCAGGCGGACGACGCCCAGGATGAGCTGCAGCAGGCGGCAAGCTACCTGGCAAAGTATGCGGGGATCGTGGTTTTGCGGCAGATGGAGCCGTGGGAGCTGCTGGGGCTGGTGACGGTGAGGCAGAACATATACACTGACCCGCAGAAGCCAATTCAGATAGAGGAAGGGGTGTACGAGATCGGCAGTCCGGACCAGAACTCGCCCGTGCTGGTGACGACGAATTTCTCGCTCACATACTTCACGGTGGAGGGAGACGTGGAGGCAAGCCGCGTGCCGGCATGGGCAGTGGTCGTCGATACTGAGGGGACCTCGGTGCTCACGGCCTGGGCGGCGGAGAAGTTCACCGCGGAGATCATTGCCGAGAAGGTGCGCGCCTTCGATGTTGCCAGCAAAGTTGAGCATCGGAAGCTGATTCTTCCGGGACACGTAGCCGTGCTGAGCGGGAAGCTCGAGGAGGAGTTGGGTCAGGAGTGGCAGGTGATCGTCGGCCCCCGTGAATCGTCAGGGATACCCAGTTTCCTGAGAACCTCCTGGGCCTCGTAGGGGCAGCGCACACATATCGGACATATGGGACGGGGGTGGGCCAAGCGGGAGGGCAAGGGCAGTACCGTGCAATGAGCAACCACATTGTTGTCTTTCTGCCTGACGGCGCATGCGTGGAAGTCGAGTCCGGTCAGACCATCCTCGATGCCGCCGGCGCGGCTGGAATAGGGATTGATTCGGCCTGCGGGGGCCAGGGGACATGCGGCAAGTGTAAGGTCCTCGTGACGCTGGGTCGCCCAGGCGGCCGCCCGGGGGACCCCATCTCCAGAGAGGAAGTGGGACGGGGTATGGTGCTGGCATGCCAGGCCACGGTGGAAGATGATTTGGTGGTAGAAGTGCCTCCTGAATCGCAGCGCGGCGAGTTGCAGATTCTGATGAATCAGACGCAGATGGAGGCGACTCTGGCGGAGTCCGACATTCCTTTGGCGGAGCGTGTCTCGGTAGCGGTGGTGCCCCCGGAGAAGGACCGAGAGAGAAGTGATGTCGAGCGCCTGATGGAGTCCCTGCGGGTCGCGCGCGGAGACAGGTTTTCTGAATTCGAGGTAAGCGTGGGAGCCCTGCGTTCCCTGCCTCGGGTAGCGCGGGATGCCAACTGGGAGCTGGAGGTGCTGTTGGCGGACTCCTCTGGGCCGAGGCGCGACCGCCATCGGGGGGAGATCTTCGCACTGGAGCCGAGTGGGTCCAAGAGGGGGTACGGACTGGCGGTGGATGTGGGCACGACGACGATCGTCGTGCACCTGATCGATCTCAGCACGGCTGGCTTTCTGGATGCCTGCGCGTCGCTCAACGATCAGGTAGCCAGGGGAGAGGATGTGATTTCCCGCATCATATGGACCCAGGAGCACGAGGACGGCCTCGCCGAACTGCGCGATGCAGTCCGCCGGACACTCAACGGGTGTGTGCGGGAACTTGCGGAGGGGCAGGGGATTGCCGCGGAGGAGATCATTGGGGCGGCATGTGTGGGGAACACGGTGATGACGCACCTGCTGCTGGGGATCGATCCGGCGGCGATCCGGCAGGCGCCATACGTTCCGGCGGTGCGGTTGCTGCCGACGCTGCGGGCCCGGGAGGTGGGGCTGGAGATTCATCCCAGCGCGCCGGTGTACTTGGCGTCGTGCGTGAGCAGCTACGTGGGAGGAGACATAACGGCCGGGGTGCTGGCGACTGGGACCGGGGAGTCGCAGCGGTTGACCCTGTTCATCGATATGGGGACCAACGGGGAGATGGTGATAGGGAACCGGGATTGGCTAATGTGCTGCTCGTGCTCCGCGGGGCCGGCTTTCGAGGGTTCCGGCGTGGAGTACGGGATGTACGCGACGATAGGGGCGATGGAGCGGGTGTCATATGACCCGGTGACCGACGAAGTTGACTACATGACGATTGGGGACGCGAAGCCGCGCGGGGTCTGCGGGTCCGGTCTGGTGGATGCGCTGGCAACCATGTTGCGGGCGGGGGTCATAGACCGAGCTGGTCGAATCAACCTCGGCTTTCCGAGCAAGCGGGTCAGGGTACGCAATGAGCGTCCCGAGTTCGTGCTGGTATGGGGTGAGGAGGTCGGTAGAGCGGACGACATCTCGCTTGGCGAGGACGGAATCCAGAACCTGATTCGGTCGAAGGCGGCCATATATGCGGCTGCAACTACCTTGCTCGAGAGTCTGGGGCTGGGAGCTTCGGACTTGGAGCAGATTCTGGTGGCAGGCGCGTTCGGGAACTACCTCGACGCGGAAAGCGCAGTGCTGATTGGCCTGCTGCCGGACGTGCCGCTGGAGCGGATCCGGTTCGTTGGCAACACCGCGGTGGCGGGGGCGCGGATGGCGCTGCTGGGCCGACAGGCTCGAGCTCGCATGGAGGAGCTAGCGGGCAGGATGACCAATTTCGAACTGAGCGCGGTGCCCAGCTACATGGATCAGTACGTCTCCGGTCTGTTCTTGCCCCACACCGACCTGCATTTGTTCCCCTCGGTGGCCGAGAAGCTGGCCCTGAGGGACCAAGGAGCGGCTGCCACATGAGCAGGCCACTATACATTGTCTCCGTGGACTCCTTTGCGGGGAAGTCCCTGACGGCGCTCGCCCTTGGCCTCGAGCTGCGGGAGTCCGGCCTCAAGCTGGGATACTTCAAGCCCGTGGGGGCGTTGCCGCACGAAGTGGACGGGGTGACCACGGATGAGGACGCTCACTTCATCAGCAAGCGGCTGAACCCGGAGGCGCCGGTGGAGGCGATCTGTCCGGTCTTGCTGACGGCGGAGTTGATGGAGCGCGCGGTGCGGGGCGAGGTCGAGGGACTGCGGGATCGGATAAAGGAGGACTACTCCCGGGTTGCGGCGGGCCGAGATGTGGTTATCATAGGCGGGGCGGGGGACCTGGCGCGTGGCTCACTACTGGACCTGTCAGGACCGGCAGTTGCGGAGCTGCTGGAGGCGGTGGTGCTGGTGCTGGCAAGATCTGCTGGAGACAATACGGTAGAGCAGGTGCTGCTGGCGCAGCGACTGCTGGGAGAGCGGCTGGGGGGCGTAATCTTCAACTTCGTGGAGCCGGATGACCGAGAAGCGCTGGAGGGGCCCCTCGGCCGATACCTGGAGGGACGAGGGATAAAGGTGCTGGGGATGGTGCCGCGAGACGACCTCTTGGGCGCGATCACGGTCAGGGAGCTCGCGGAGCATCTGCCGGCGAAGCTGCTCTGCTGCGAGAAGGCAGTTGATGAGCTGATAGTGCATTTTGTGATCGGGGCAATGGGGGTGGCAAGCGCGGCGAAGTACTTCCGGCAGCTGCCCGACAAGGCAGTGATCACTGGGGGGGATCGGCCGGACATCCAGTTGGCCGCTCTGCAGACCGCGACGAAGGCGGTCGTGCTGACGGGCAACATCTATCCAAGTGCGGTTATCGTAAATCGGGCGCAGCAGCTCGGGGTGCCACTGCTGCTGGCGCCGCATGATACTCTGGCGACGGTGGCGCGGATCGAGCAGACAGTGGGGCGGCTCCGGGTGCGCGAGGAGGCGAAGATAACGCGGGCGCGCGCGCTGTTCGAGAAGAACGTGGACATGGAGCGGATTCGAGCCGTCATCGGCGTGACCACCGACTCGGCGGCTGGATGATCCATCTGCGACGAGCACACACAAACTGACGCGAACTCACACATACCGCCGGAAGAGAGAGAGTCGACGATGCCATTTGAGACGCCGGTCGAGAAGTGGGCGAGCACGGTCAACACCGTGACCATCGGCGCTACCTCCGCAGAAGAGGGCACGCGTGCATCGACGGTCACAGTTGGAGGAGACACCAGTCTGCCATTCCTCCACTTCGAGGGCAAGACGCCCCATCGGCCAGTGATCGCGATGGAGGTCCTCGACGTTCCGCCAGAGGAATGGCCGGCGCCCATGGCGGAGGCCGTTGGGGATGTGTCAGACGACCCTGCGGCCTGGGCGCGGAAGGGCGTGGACGAATTCGGGGCCGATCTGATCTCGCTACGGCTGGTGGGAGCGCACCCAGACCAGCAGGACCGATCAGCAGAGGACTGTGCGCAGACAGTCAAATCCGTGCTGTCGGCGGTGAACGTGCCGCTGATCATCTGGGGGTGTGGACAGGCGGATAAGGACAACGAGATCATGCCGCGCTGCAGCGAGGTGACGGCTGGTGAGAACTGTCTGTTGGGCACGGCGACGCAGGACAACTACAAGACGATAACCGCGGCCTGCATAGCGGACGGACACAAGCTGCTGGCGGAGGCGCCGCTGGACATCAACATCCAGAAGCAGGTGAACATTCTGGTGTCCGAGATGGGGCTCGATCTGTCGCGAATCATCATGTACCAGGCCACGGGGGGGCTGGGATACGGGATGGAATATGCGTACTCGATCATGGAGCGAACGCGGCTGGCGGCGCTGGCGGCGGACCGGATGCTGTCGATGCCGATGTTGGCACTGGTCGGATCGGAATGTTGGAAGGCCAAGGAGGCTCGCAGTCCGGAGGAGGCAGTTCCTCAGTGGGGCACGGAGTCAGAGAGAGGGGTCGCGTGGGAGGCCACCACAGCAACGTGCTTCTTGCACGCCGGGACTCACATCCTGGTGATGTGGCATCCGCGCGCGGCGGCGCTTGTGCGAAAGACGATCGATTCTCTCATGAGTCAGGAGGCATAGTTCGATGTACGCCATCGGAGAACGCATCAACGGGATGTTCAAGGCGGTTGCTGCGGCCATCCAACAGAAAAACCCGCAGCCGATTCAGGAGCTGGCGAAGAATCAGCTAGCGGCTGGCGCACAGGCGTTGGACGTCAATGTGGGCCCGGCCGCGGCGGACCCCCTGGCGGCGATGGGGTGGATGGTGAAGGCGATCCGCGAGGTGACGGACGCACCGTTGGCCATCGACACGACCAAGCCGGATGTGATGAGGCGAGGTCTGGAGATGGCGGGGCCGGGGTCGATCATCAACTCCAGCAAGGGCCAGCAGGAGCAACTCGACATATTCATGCCCATGGCGGTCGAGCATGATGCCTCGCTGATTGCGCTGACGATAGACGAGAACGGCATACCGCGCGATGCGAACGGCCGGGGTGAGATCGCTCTGCGCGTAGTTGCGGCGGCGATGGAGAAGGGGCTGTCGCCAGACCGGGTGATGATAGACGCGGTGATTCTGCCGGTGAACGTCACCCAGCCGACGCCGGGACATGTGTTGGAGGCGATCCGGAATGTGAAACTGCTGTCCGACCCACCCCCAAAGACAGTGTTGGGGCTGAGTAACGTATCGCAGGGAACGAGGCAGCGGGAGATGATCAACCGTACGTATCTGGTGATGGCGCTGGCGGCCGGCCTGGATGCGGCTATCCTGGATGTGCTCGACACCGAGATGATGGATGCGATGATCACAGGGGAGCTGCTGATGGACCGGGCCGTGTACGCGGACGACTTTCTAAAGGCATACCGGTCATAGACGGCGCGCTGAACGTGGGAGGAGGCAGTTCGGGTGCGTGTGGAGATCGTCCACGTGGGGGGGAGGTACTTCGAGCGAGTGCTCGCGCATCTGTCACAGGTATCGCCTGGGAACGTAGTCGCCTACCAAGTGCCTCGCTCCCTCCCGCCGGTCCTAGACGACGCGGCAGACTATCTGCCCGCTGAGCTGGGAGCCGGTGACCTGATAATCGCGATCAACATCCACTCTGAACTGCTGCTCGAGATCCCGCACATGGTTGGCGGCGGGAGCACGCGGGCGCTCATCGCTCCCATCGAAGATCCCAACTGGGTCAAGCCCGGCCTGCAGCGCCAGGTGACGCAGGCGTGCGCACGCAACGACATCGAGTCGGCCTTTCCGAAGCCCTTCTGCGCGCTGGAGCCGAGCACTCCCGCGATCCGCGAGTTCTGCCAGCGCTTCAAGGCCGGGGCGCCGGAGTTCAGGCTGCGGCTGAGCGAAGGGAGGGTCGCAGAGGCGGAGGTGGTGCTCGGGGCGCCATGCGGGCTGACGCACTTCGTGAGGGAGAAGCTGGTGGGCCTGGCGGCCGACGATTCGCTGCCGGAGAAGGCGGGGCAGTTGCACCACACATATCCATGCCTGGCCTCCATGAACCTCGATCCGGCTACAGGGGACACCATCATGCACGCGTCGTTGTACTTGATCCGCGACCGGGTGCGGGATGCGCTGGAGGAGGCGCGGCGTCAGGGAACATAGGCTGGCCATGTAGGGCGGGCGTGCCGGAGTCTATCCTGAGCGACTTGCTCTGCGAAGCCTTGGCGAAGCAGGAACCCGAATGGGCCCGCCAGAGAACAGGGCAGGAGACTCGCTCCTGCCCTACCCTTTACCTACAGCCCCCAGAAGCTGTAAGTCGGGACGTCGAAGATAAGGCCGACGATTGGCCAGGCGCAGCCGACCACCGCTTCCCCCAAGATGAGGCCGAAGAAGAGCGGGAGCGCGCGGCGGTAGAGCTGGAGGCCGCCGTAGCGGAGGATGATGAGCTTCGCAAGCCAGGCGATGAGCATGGGCATCCACACGAGGTGGATGGACCAACTGGCGGAGAGCGCGTAGGCGACCGGGTGGAAAGGCCAGCCCACATAGGCGGTGCGGGCGGCGGCCAAGAGCATGGTGATGCCAAACCCCACGCCCACTGCGAAGAGCGAGCCGAAGTTGGCATCTGTGGGGCTCTCCATCCAAGATTGCAGCATATTGCATATCTCGTTGCCGCGGGAGAGGCCACCCGTCCACTTGGAGGCCACCCCGAGGCTGTAGGCGTAGTGCAGGTAGCCCCAGAACACAGCCAGCGCGCCCAGCACGGCGGCGACGAGCAAGGCCGCCACCACTGCGCGGCTGGAGGAGCGCGTCTGGGCCGCCATTTGAACTCCCTCGATGGAGTTGCCGATGGGATGGGAGCGGTAGGCGCGGTTGAACCACCAGAGAAGGCCGAGCACGGTTAGGTCTTGGTTTCGCAGGTTCATCGTTCCGCCGATGGAGGTGATCATGTAGCTGGGGCCAGCCAAGTGGAAGTCGTGCACGGGGGAGCCGAACTCCGCCCGCACCCGCGCTACCGCAATGGCGACGACATAGAAGATCACGAAGAACAGGATCGCCAGCGCGGGCGCCAAGCCGGCGTAGGTGCAGAAGGCGACCAGCGCGGCGATGCCGAGCACAGCCCCAACGGCGGCTGCCCGGTAGCTCATGCCCTCCCTGGAGTCATCCACGTCGGAGCGCCGGCCCACGATGCGCCGCCAGACCTGGCGGAAATAGCCCTTGCCCACCAGCAGCGGTCCGATGGCGATCGCTAGATATCCCCCGAACAACTGCTGGTCCTGGTAGGGGAAGAGACTCTTGGAGGCCTCAACATATCCCTGGCTCACTCCTGTCGCGGCAGCGATGATGAACATCGCCTTCCACCAGAAGAAGAAGAACACACAGGCGAAAAGCAGGTCCAGCGGCAAGAGGAAGCAGATCCCGATCACCGCTGGATAGAAAGTGACCGGAAGCCACCCAATACCCGCCCAGGGCATGTCCGTGATGTACTGCATCAGGTCATTGGCGGAGTAGCCGTCGAGGGTGGGAGCGATGGAGAGGTAGGGCACGGTGGGGTAGAGGTAGTGGAGGCCGTTGAGCAAGTCGATGGACCCCGCGACCGCGAAGCCGATCCAGAGATAGGGGCTGCGCCACAGCCGGGTGTCGGGATCAGTCAGCGCCAGGGGGAGCTGGATGATCGGGAAGGTGAGCCTCTCCCGGTCCGCCCACTGGGAGCGCACGATCACCGATATGCACACCATCACGAAGATCAGAACGAAGATGAACCCTGTCCAGCATAACACGGGGACAAGCCAAGCGCGGATCGCCGAGCCCTGGTAGAGAGTCGAGGACCCATTGTAGAAGCCATATAGGACGTCCAGGTCGGAGCTGAGTAGCCACAGCGGAGCATCGGAGAAGAGCTGATCCCATCGGTTCTCCGGGGTAGCGAACCAGAATCCGTGCGTCATTGTCGGCAGCAGCACCTGCATCCCATCCAGCCCGGCCAACGAGGTGCTGGTGGTGAGCATCACGTAGACCACTATCAGCTCGGTGCGGTTGAGTGCCCACTGTGGGCGCAATCGCCGGACGGCGGCGTTTGCCAGCGCGACGAAGAAGAGAATGAACACCACGTTGAAGAACAGCGAGATGGTGGAGCAGATGGGGCCATCCTGGCGGATGCACTCCATGTACAGCACCCAGAGCGCATTGAACGGCAGCAGGACGATCCCAAGCAAGAATCCGCGCCAGACGCGCGTCTGGCGGATCACGACATCTCGCCTCCACCCGCCGGAAGGGACCGGTCTGGCGGCTCGCCGTAGGTCCTCGGGGGTCCACCATGCTTCGGTGTTTCCGAAGGCATTCCTGCAGGCGCAAGTGGCGATGCCGGTGTAGGTAGAGCAATGCGTCATCAGTCAGCGAAGTTAGTGACGAGCAAGTCGTCTGCACTGCAAAAGGGATTCTCCGCGTGGCCCACCGAATAGAATGTGTTCGGGAGGCAAGGCTAACAGGATGATTCGCGCGGACGATAGCTCAGTTCGCAGGCAGGCGCAGCGACTCGGCCTGCCTCTGTCCGATGCGGTGCTGCGCGCGCTGCGACAGGGCTTCGCCGAGGAGGGAGTTGTGCCCACCATCCTCGCCATCTGCCCGAACTCGGAGGCGGTCGTGAAGGCATCGATGCTGGCCGCGCGGCAGGCGGAGGCGCCGCTCTTCTTCGCGGCGACGCTGAATCAGGTTGACCTCGATGGTGGGTACACGGGCTGGACACAGCAGCAGTTCGTGAGCCTGGTGCGGGATGAGGCGCAGACGGCAAGCTACGAAGGGCCCATTGTGGTGGGGCTCGACCACGGGGGCCCCTGGCTGAAGGACGTCCAGGCGCGGGAGGGGTGGCCGCTGGAGCGGGCGATGGAGGGGGTGAAGGATTCGCTGGCCGCTTGCCTCGACGCGGGGTACGATCTGCTGCACATTGACCCCACGGTGGATCGCACGCTGCCGAAGGACCGGCCGATGCCGATCGCGTTGGTGATCGAGCGAACGCTGGAGCTGATCGAGTTCTCGGAGAGGCGCCGCCGCGGGACAGGGATGCCTCGGGTGAGCTACGAGGTGGGAACTGAGGAGGTGCACGGGGGCCTGGCCGATCTTTCGATCTTCCGGAGGTTCCTGGACGGTCTGAAAGAGGGGCTACGAGCGCGGGAGCTGGCTGATGTGTGGCCGTGTTTTGTGGTCGGAAAGGTGGGGACCGATCTGCACACGGCCGAGTTCGATCCGGAGGTGGCGCGGGAGCTGGTGGCGGTGGCGGCGGAGTACGGATCGGCGATCAAGGGGCACTACTCGGATTCGGTGTCGAACCCGGAGGCATATCCAGAGGCGGGGATGGGGGGAGCGAACGTCGGGCCGGAGTTCACGGAGGCAGAGTACGAGGCGCTGCAGCAGCTGTCGAGGGGAGAGAAAGAGCTTGCCGGAGCGGGTGAAGTGAGCGAGACCTCGGGGATGATGGAGGCCTTGCGGGACGCGGTGGTTCAGAGCGGGCGGTGGGAGAAGTGGCGGCAGCCGGAGGAAGAGGGTAAGGGTTTCGAGGAGCTGTCGCCGGAGCGGCAGGGGTGGCTGGTTAGGACGGGATGCCGGTATATCTGGGCGGAGCCGAAGGTGGCGGCGGCGCGGAAGCAGTTGTATGCGAACGTAGACGGGGGCGAGGAACGGGTGCTGCGGAAGATCGCCGACGTGATGTCGAAGTACTATCGGGCGTTTCGCTTGGAAGGGACGTTGCGGCGGATTGAGGAGGCGGTGGGGAAGCTGCAGTGATGGCGGTCTCGGTGGAGGGCCGACAGGACCGAGGGGCCCTGACAGCCACCTTCTCCGAGCTACAGCACGAGTAGTCCGAGTTCACCTTCACGAATCTCTACATCTGGCGGGATGCTTATCAGATCCAGATGCTGGCCGCTGACGACGCGCTCACCCTGTTCTCGCTGCGGGCCGACCCGGAAGACTCATTTCTACTGCCGCCACTTGGCGCGGGAGCGAATGTGGAGGTCGTGCGGAACTGTCTGGAACACATGGCAGCGGCCGGACACAACTCCCGGATGGCGCGGGCGACCCGCAGGGACCTAGCGCGCCTGAGTATAGGAGAGGATGAGTTCGCCATCGAGCCCGACCGAGACCACTGGGATTATGTGTACCTGGTGCAAGATCTGATTGAGCTGCGAGGTAACCGCTACCATCGCAAACGCAATCACATTGAACAGTTCACGAGCAAGTACCAGTTTCGCTATCTGCCGCTCGAACCGGATTTGGTCTCGCAGTGCGCGGAACTTCAAGATCGCTGGTGCGACGAGAAGCACTGCGACATGGTGGCGACCATCCGGGCGGAGGGCCGGGCGCTTAAGGAGGTCCTGGCAAACCTGGAGGCGCTTGAGCTTACGGGCGGCTGCATCGCGGTTGACGGCAGGGCCGAGGCGTTCACGCTCGGCGAGCTCCTCGACCCGGAGACGGTTATCATCCACATAGATAAGGCGAACGCGGCGTACCACGGACTCTATCAGGTCATCAATCAGCAATTCCTGGAGCAAACGTGGCCGCAAGTGCGGTATCTAAACCGCGAGCAGGACTTGGGCGTGCCGGGTCTGAGGCGCGCGAAAGAATCGTATCATCCTCCCCACATGGTGGAGAAGTTCACGGTGAAGCTGCGATGAGGAATGGCAGGGGCCCGCTTACAGCGGTCGTCGTGCTGGCGCTGTGGGCAGCCGCGTGCGTTGCGGCCGCGCCCGAGATCACATTCGTTCCGGAGAACCCGCGCGTGGGAGATGTCGTTTTCATCACCCTGCGCCCCGAAGAGGGGCTGCTCCGGGCGGCGTGCTCCTGGGGAGGCAAGTCGTATCCGTTTCTCGCGAGTGGCGATCTATTCGAGTTGGCGCTCCCGGTCTCGCTGAGAAGCACCTCCGGCGCGCACCGCGCCACGGTCTATTGGAAGTATATCGGGGGCGGGATGGGTAAGGCGACCGTGTCGATACCGGTGGAGGCGCGGGATTTCGGCGTTCAACACCTCCAGCTTTCGCAGAAGCAAGAGAAGACCTACTCTGACCCGGAAGTCAAACGCGAACGGCGTCTGATCTCCAGCGCCCTCGACCGCGTGGGGCAGGAGCGGTGGTGGCGGGAGAGCTTTCTGATGCCGGTCGAGGGGAGAATCAGCACCGGGTTCGGGGTGCAGCGCTACATCAACAGGAGGCTGGCCTATCGGCACCGCGGCCTCGATATCGCCGCCCCGGAAGGCACTCCTGTGCGAGCCGCGGCCGGCGGGGTGGTTTCTCTCGCGGACGATTCGTTCGTGCTCCACGGGCAGACGGTCATTATCGACCACGGACACGGGATCTCAACACTGTACCTCCACCTGTCTCAGCTTGCGGTGGAGGACGGCGAGAGGGTTAGCCGCGGCCAGATGATCGGCCGGGTTGGGGCAACGGGGGTAGCAACCGGACCTCACCTTCACTTCGCAGTCTACGCCTATCACGAGGCCGTCGATCCGCTGTTCTGGACGCAGCTGCCGGCCCACTGAGTCCCAAAAAGCGACCGGGCGAGGACACTTGCTGGGCCTCGCCCGATCTACGCTTACCTCCGACGCAGGACTCCGCGGTGCCCTCCGTCTGAGAGCCTACACGTTTCTATCGCTTCTTCTTCTTGGCCTTTTTCTTGGCCTTCTTCTTGGCCTTCTTCTTTGCGACCTTCTTCTTGGCCTTCTTCTTTGCGACCTTCTTCTTCTTAGCCTTCTTCCTCACGGTCTTCTTCTTTGCGACCTTCTTCTTCGCCTTCTTCTTCGCTTTCTTCTTCGCCGGCAACTTTCGTGCCCCCCTTTCTGCGCGCCGCGGATGCAGTTCGCTCCGCATCGCCTTCGCCCGGGCTAAGACCCACTCGGCGCGGCACGTTCATTAGTGGCCGAACCGCCTCTTGGCCACGGTCGCGCGCGTCCGCGCGACACTTGCTGTGCGAGTATTCCACACTACGCGCGCGTTTTCGTACACGCATTACAGAAAAGATCTGCGCGCGAAACGCGGGGCGAAGAGATCAACGCGAAAGTCTCTCCCGCGTCACGCGCGTCACGAAGATGTGCGTTCGTCTTTCCCAGTGGCCGCGGGAGTTCTCGTCACTCGGCAAGCCGCGGCCAAGAAGTATGAGATCACCGGCCTTTCCAAATCGTACTGAGCCCGCGACCCGCCCCGGCACGACTTGTCGGGAACTGCACAATCGGGCTTACGCCAGCGCTCGCGCGGGCCCGAAACGGACAAGTGTGCGATGTGTGCGTGCTTGCTCGACGCCCCTTCGGCAGGTCGGCAGGCACAAGCGCGACCTGGGGGGAAGGGCGCCGCGCCTGGCGAACCGGGTGAACAGAACGTCTCGCGAGGAGGTTGCACCTATGAGTTATGCTGAGGGCAAGCCCGACCCTTTCGGAGTGCGGAAACTCTACAAGTACCTCCGGGTAGTGGATGTCTGTGACGCACTGGATGGCATTGGTTACTTCGACCTGACGCTGATGAGTCCCGAGATCCGGCCCCTCTGGCTGGGGATGAAGTTCTGGGGCGTGGCGGCCACGATGCGGTGCGTCCCTCCGAATCGCCCAATGTGGAAGCTGAAGACAAGCGAGGAAATCGTTGACGCACACGGGCTATGGTTCAAGGAAGTGGGCAATGTCGGCATAGGCGAGGTGCTGCAGCCGGGCCACGTGCTCGTGACCAGCACCGGAGGAGCGAAGGAGGTGGGCTTCTGGGGATCGGCAAACAGTATGGGGATAATGGCGGCAGGGGCAGTAGGCATCGTGACCGACGGATACGCACGGGACACCGCAGAGCTTGCCCTGCAGAAGACGCCGGTCTGCGCGCGTGCGCGAGGTCGGACGATCATTCCGGGACGCATAGAGGTGGTCGAGGTCCAGGCGACCGTCGGGTGCGGCGGGGCGCAGGTACGACCCGGGGACATTGTCGGCTGTGACGATGACGGCGTTGTGGTCGTTCCGCTAGAGGTCGCGGAGGAGGTGGCCGTGCACGCGCGTGCGGTCCTGCTCAACGATATGCGAGACCGGCGCGAGCTCTACACGCGGCTCGCGCTTACCCCAGATCCTACTGTGGACTACGAGGCGGTGCAGGACTACTACCGCCAGTTCCAGTGAAGGGCAGGCGCGGCCCGCCCTGGCCGAACCGAAGGACCGCGGCCAGTCCCCCGCGCTAGCTAGGCCGAGCCGTCTCGCGCGGGTAGACAATCACGGACCGGTGCGGGTCCTCGCCCTCACTACGGGTTGAGACGTCAGGATCGTCGGTGAGTGCAACGTGGACGATTCGTCTTTCCCGGGGCGAGAGGGACTCCAGCGTAACCGAGCGGCCGCTGCGTTTGGCCTGCTGGGCGGCGCTGCGGGCACTCGCGTTGAGGGCACGCTCGCGCCGGGCGCGGTAGCCCTCCGCATCGAGGACGATCCGCCTGCGTGCGTCGGCCGGCTGGCCGCGGTTGGCCATCATTGCAGACAGCAACTGAAGCGCGGCCAGAGTCTGGCCGCGCTTGCCGATGAGCAGACCCAGGTCGGAACTGCTGTTTATGTCTATGTAGACAGCGTCGGGCTCGTCGCCGGTGATCTCGGCCTGCGCGTCTATGCCCATCAAGCCCACGATCTCCGTAACAATGCCCAGCGCGCGCTGGGCGAGTCCTGGCTTGGGGGTGACCCGGACCTTGGCCTCAGAGTAGCCTAGAATCCCCAGGATGCCGCGGCTCTCCTGAGCCAGCACTTCGATCTCAACGTCGTCCCGAGACGCTCCCAGCGCCTCGAGCGCGGCCCGTACAGCTTCATCGACAGTCCGGCCCGTTTGCTCGATAGATTCCATGCAGATTGCCTCCAAGCACCCCAAGACCCGAGGCGAGAGTGACGCGGCTCTGTCAGCGTTTCTTCTTCTTCCTGCGTGGCCGAGTTCCCTGCGAGATCTTGTCGAGGGCCTCTCGCGGCGGGGCAGGAGACGGCGAGCTGGGCGCGGGTGGCTGCGTTGGCTGCATTGGCTGCGCGAGAGCGAGGGGGCCAGCGCCCCCCTCCTCGAGGCGACGGCGATGCATGATGAGATACTGGTGGCCGGTCATGAGGACATTGTTGAGCAGCCAGTATAGAATGAAGGCGGCGGGAAGGCCCTTGAGAATGACCACGAGCAGCACCGGCATCATGAATGCCATGAGCTTCTGCTGCTGCTGCTGCTCGGGCGTGGCGGCCGGGGTGGCAATCAGCTTCTGGGAGAAGTACATGCTGAGCCCGTAGACGAGGAGAAGAGGACCCGGCCAAAGCGACCCGCCAACACTGATCACGTCGGGGTTGGCCAGGCTGTCGATATGGAGGAAATGCACCCCCTCTAGGCGGAAGACAAACTGGCGGATCCCGTAGTAGACCCAGATGAGAATCGGCATCTGGATCAACATAGGGAGGCAACTGGATGCGGGGTTGACTTTGTGCTCCTTGAAGAGCGCCATTTGGGCCCGCGCGAGTTGCTGCTTGTCGTTCTTGTACTTCTCCTGGAGCTTCTTGACCTCCGGCTGAACGGCCTGCATCGCATGCATGCTGCGGAACTGCGCGGCGGAGAGAGGCATGGTGATCAGCTTGGCAAGGAGGGCGATCAGGACGATGGCGAGCAGGTAGCTGCGGTTCTCGTCCCTTCCGCCTGAGATGCTGACCAGGAAATCGAAGATGCGGTAGGCGAGCTTCTCCTGGTAGTACTCGTCCAGCGCCGCATATGCATGGTGGCGGATGTCGACGGCGAGCCACTCTACCACGGGGGCCGGGCCCACCGCCGGCTGGCGCACGAGGACGAGCGGCCCGCGCAGCTTCCCCGTGCTGGTATCCATCTGGATGGGGAAGTTAGCCCCGCGTTCGAGTGCCTTAATGGCACCCTTCTTCCGCTTCGCCGGATCCTCGCCCGGGACGTTCTCAGCGAGGTGCTCGCTTACCTGCGCCACCCGCATAAAGGCAACTGAGCCGTATTCACTGCCTGTGGCCTGCTCGTATTCCCGGATCGCCTCCCTGAATTCCCCCAGGCGCTCCCAGCAGTATCCAATCAGGAGGTGCAGGCGTGCCGCATCCGATCGCAGACTGCGATCCTTGCTGTCCGCGATGGGCGCGAGGCTGGCCTTCAGCGATTCGAGGTGGGCTCGCACCGGCCCGTCGTCCCTGTCCTCTTCCGACTCCCCGCCTGCGGCCGCCACGAGATCAATCTCCTCGAGTTGGGCACGGAGCTTCACCAGGCGGTCTTCTGGCAAGGGCACACCCATCGCTCCGAAACAGCCCGCGAGCAAGGGGAGGAGAAGAACCGAAAGCACGAGCATCCCCCCTCTCATGCGCGCCCCTCCTTCCCTCGCCCCTCGCCCCAGGGGCCGGGGTCGTAACCACCGGATGAAAACGGGTTGCAGCGGAGAAGACGCCAAGCAGCGAGGAGAGAACCCCTCAACAGGCCCCGCGCGCCGATTGCCTGGGCTGCGTATTCCGAGCACGAGGGATAGTAGCGGCAGGTGCCCGGCTTGAAGATGCTGAGGTAGCGCTGGTAGGCGCGGACCAGGGCGATGGCCGCGCGTGCGGGGAGCCTCAGCGCACTGCGCGCAGTGGCGGGAGCGCTCATATTCCAACTGCCGACTTCCCGCCGAGGACCTTGGCCTCGCGCAGAAGCTCGGCTATGGCGTTGAGGCGGTCGGGGAAGGACAGCGCAAGGACCTCGGGTCGAGCCACGACGACTAGGTCCCAGGGCGCTTCGCCGCCTGCCAGAGCGAGACGGGATGACTCACGAAGCACGCGCCGGGCACGGTTACGCGCCACGGCAGTGCGAAAGCGCCGCCCGGCAACGACCGCGAGGCGCGGCAGCGGCGGGAGTTCCTCATCGGGGCCCCGGCGCCGAGCGTGCAGGACGATACAGGGGGAATGGAAGCGTCGGCCCTCCTGTAAGCTTCGACGGATGTCGCTTTCCCGGCGGAGGCGCAGCACGCGAGGGCCCTATCTGGAGGGTCCGACCGCGAGCCGGACGCGACCTTTGGCGCGGCGGCGGCGCAGGATGTTGCGGCCGGCTGCGGTGCGCATCCGTCTTCGGAAGCCATGGGTGCGCAGACGCTTTCGGCGCTTCGGTTGGTAGGTCCGCTTCACAGGTTCCTCTGCCGATGTCGCATGTAAGTGAATGTGGCCCGGCCGGTAAGGACCGAGGCCACGCATGTGGCCGCATTATAGCATACGGTCGGACTTCGAGCAAGGCCGCATAGGGTAGCATCGTCTCGATGTGTATTGTCCAAAGAGTACTGTCAAGCTATTGGTAAGGTGATGAAGATTTTTCTTGCCAATGATAGTGTGCTGTGCTATACTCCCGGTCGCCAAAGGGATGGATCGGTGTAGGCGAGGATCCCGGCGGGACGGGACTAGTATTAAGTTATCCACAGGTGTTGATAGTGTTGTGGATTTGCGTGTCGGCATAGTGCCTAGCTTTTTCGAGCCCTTGAGAGTTGCATGCGCTCACGATTAGGGCGAGGGGCTGAAGCCTAACGCGGAAAAAAGCCAGCAATTATCGCATCACTTTCATCCCACTCCTGGCACCGACGCGGCCAATCCACACCCCGATCCCCAACTAGGGATCTCACGCTCTAGCCCGGTCAGCGCGCGACCGGGTCCCCCGATCCGATCCCGGCCTAGTCTCTGCCGCGCGGCGAGGTACCTTCGTCGCTGCCGCGGCGAGCCGAGCAGAAGCTATCTACACAAGGGGACGCGGATGACCGAACAGCAGCCGTCGGCGCAGGAGGTGTGGACGCAGGTCCTCAAGACACTGGGCAAGAAGGCTGCCCGACCGTCATTCGAAAGCTCGCTCAAGCAGGTTCGCCCGCAGGCCGTGGATGAGAACTCCCTCCAGTTGGTTGTGGCGACGGAGTTCGCCCGCGACTGGCTGGAGAAGCGAGGGAGGAGAGCGCTCGAAGACGCACTGGCGCGAGTGGTCGGGCGCCCGCTAAAGGTGAAATTCGAGTTGGGGCAGATGGGCCTGGACCTGGACGCAAGTGGCGAGCCCCTGCCAAGGCGCACCAGGGTGAATCGCCAGCGCCGGCGGTACGCCGAACCACTCGCCAGCACCCCCCTGAGTCCCAGGTACACCTTCGACACCTTCGTGGTCGGGAAGAGCAATCAGTTTGCCCAGGCGGCCGCCCAAGCAGTGGCGCGCACCCCCGCGAAGTCTTACAATCCCCTCTTCCTCTATGGCGGAGTGGGCCTGGGCAAGACCCACCTGATGCAGGCGATCGGGCACCACGTGGCACAGAACAATGCCGCCCTGCGGGTGGAGTACGTTTCCGGCGACACCTTCACATTTCACGTAGTGTCATCCATCCGAGACGACCGATTCGCGGCATTCAGGCGGAAGTACCAGGAGGTGGACGTGTGGCTGGTCGATGACATCCAGTTCATCGCCGCCAAAGAGCGAACCGAGGCCGAGTTCTTCCAGGTGTTCAACACCTTGTACGAGACAGGGCGGCAGGTCGTGATAACGAGCGACCGCCCCCCCAAGGAACTCCAGGTAATGGACGACCGCCTTCGCTCTCGCTTCGAGTGGGGTCTCATCGCGGACATCAAGCCGCCGGATCTCGAAACTCGGATTGCGATTCTCGCGCGGAAAGCCCAGGCCGAGGGTGTGCAAGTCCCAGAGGAGGTCGTGCACTACATCGCCCGCATGGTCAAGTCCAACATCCGGGTGTTAGAGGGAGCTCTCATCAGAGTCCTTGCCGCCGCCTCGCTCATGGGCGTGAATATCACGCTGTCCTTGGCAGCGGAACAACTCCGGGACCACTCCATCGATACTCACCAGCACCCGGGGAGCATTGCCCGCGTCCAGGAGCTTGTGGCCGAGCACTTCCACCTGTCTGTTCCCGAGCTAACTGCCCGTACTCGCAAGCGAGATATCGTTCATGCCCGGCAGATTGCCATGTATCTCTGCCGGGAGCTCCTGAGCTCTTCTTTCCCCAGTATAGCACGGGCCTTCGGTGGCAAGGATCACACCACTGTAATCCACGCGTGTGGTAGGATCCGGGAGCAGATGAAAGACGGAGGCCTCCGCGCCCTCGTGAACGAACTCGGCGCCAGACTTCGAACCGAGATGTGAATATCACTGTGAACTCACGGTGGAATGCCCGGGGATTTGATCCCGTGGGGGCGATAGCCCTTGAAGCGTCTCCTCAATCCACAGTTACCCCCTACTGTGTCGCTGCCCCGCCCGGGTCTTCTTTTCAGCGGCTATCCTCGTTCTTTTGGCATTTCCCCAGAACTCACTACGTTATCATTATTATCTTTTTGTATGTATACGGACTCTAATAATATGCTTCCGGCAATGCCCCTCTGGAACTCACTTCACTTGAAAGGTATTGCTGCGGCCAGAAGCGAAACCAGCCGTGCAGACGACTGATCCTCGACAGGGAGGCTGACAGTGAAGATTACCTGCAATCGACGGGTTCTACACGAGGCCCTCCAGCACGTCAGCCGAGTAGTCTCTGGAAGAACCACGTTGCCGATCCTCAGCAATCTCCTGCTGGAGGCCGACGAGGGGAAGCTGCGGCTGGTGGCCTACGATATGGAAATCGGCGCGCAGAGTGCGGTCTCAGTTAAAGTCGAGGAAGAAGGTGCCCTAACGATTCCGGCGAGGGTATTCGGGGATGTGGTGGCTAGTTTGCCGGACGCGACTGTGGAGATGGGGAGCGAGGAACGAAGCATCTTGGGTTTGAGCTGCGGTCGCTCTCGGTACACCATTCACGGGCTTCCGGCAGAGGAGTTTCCAGCCCTCCCCGAAGTGGCGGACGGGGTTAGCTTTGCGGTTTCACAGGCAGGCATGCGAGACTTGATCCGGGGAACGGTCTTTGCGGCATCTGCTGATGAGGCCCGAGCTATCCTCACTGGCGTGCTCTTGGCATGGGATGCGGATGGGGTAAGAATGGTAGCCACCGACAGCTATCGCCTCGCCATGAAGACCGTGTCGGGCGATGACGTGAAACTTGAAGGCCAGGAAGGGAAGGCGTCGGCCATTATCCCTGCCCGGGCACTTCAAGAGTTGAATCGCATGCTTGGTCCCGCTGAGGAAGATGCCCTCGTGAGGGTTCAAGCAAGCGAGCAACAGATTGCATTTGAGGTAGGCCCGTACACGTTGGTTTCCCGGCTGATCGAGGGACAGTTTCCGAGCTACGAACGGGTAATCCCGGGCGACGCGGACCGCTCTATAAGCGTTAACAGAGCGGATCTGCTGGCAGCGATCAAGCGAGCTGCCATTGTTGCACGCGCGGAAGCGAGCAAACTGGTGTTTCGAGCACACGAAGGCACGCTTACAATCAGCGCGGAGAGCGGTGATGTGGGCCGGGCGCACGAGGAGTTGCCTGCCACACTGGAAGGCGAAGACATCGAGATAGCCTTCAATGCGGAGTATCTGACGGACGTGCTGGGGGTAATGCAATCGGATACGGTGCTCTGGCAGTTCACGGGTCCCCTGAGTTCCGGGCTCCTGAAAGCCGCTGACGATCCTGATTATCTCTACGTAGTCATGCCGATGCAGTTGTAACCGGCGCTGGCGGGTGCCGGCCCTGGTCAGAAGTTGGCCAGCGCGAGAGACAGGTGGGGCGAGTCCGTTTCAGGCGGGACTGCGCCCCTTTTGTGTGGCTACCGGCCGGGACCGGGCGACAGCGCGATAGGGCGCGAGGGTGATGTTGGCGCGGAGCAAGTTCCTGTCTCCCCTCGGACCTGAGGCCAGCAGGGAATATGTCCGACTGACAGGCGGGGCTCTACCCCGGATGATGCAATATCGCCCATCGGTTGCTCTACGGAATGGACAAAGTCACCAAGCGAATGAGAAGGTCGAAGCCGGCTTGGTGGAAGAAGTTGCCAGCATGTTAGCCGAGACGCCTAGAAGCGAACGCGAGACCGACATCGCTCGGGGGGGGTCAGCGAGGATGCTAGAGGTGCGCGATGGACAGGTCGTCTGAAGCCGGCGGTGGCTCCCGGGGGCAGGCAGAACTGGGCCGACTGCTGGCGAGTGTGTTGTCCTCGCTCGACCTGGGGCCGCGGTTTCGGGAACGCCTCGCCATGAAATCATGGCCGGAGATAGCAGGCCCGGTGGTGAGGTCCCACACCCTGGCCGAGGGGGTCCAAGACGGGGTCCTGTTGGTGGCAACCGACACCCCGGCGTGGGCGCAGGAACTGCAGATGCGGCGCGGAGACCTGCTGGAACGACTGGCGGCGCAAGTCGGTCCGGGCATTATCCGCGAAATACACTTCCGCTCGGGGCTGCGTCGGGCTCGCAGGCGCGGTGTGCCTGCGGCCCAGGCGGAGCGGCCGGCGGATGTCAAGCTGTCCAGGCGCCAGGAACGGAAGATCCGGGGCGCGGTGGCAAACATCGAGGACATAGACTTGAGGGGCCGGGCGGAACGGGCTTTCCTGTCGCTTGCCCGGATGACGGCGTGGCGAAAACGAACGCGATGGCGCCGGTGTAAGCGCTGCGGTCAGTGGCAGCGAAGCGGACGGCGATGGTGTACTTCATGTGTGTACGCCGGTGGCGCTCGGCGAGGGGCAGGCGCCCTGCTAAGACGTCCCAGGCGGATGAGCGAGACGAAGTGACTGGGAGGGACTACGAGTCCGACCAGGGGCCTGCGAGGGGTCCGTTGCGAGCGCCTCCGACGAGGCGGAGGCCCCAACGCATTCTGATGCTCTCCTGGGAGTTTCCGCCCCGCATCGTGGGCGGGATCGCTAGGCACGTAGATGAGCTTTCCCGTGCCCTGGTGAGAACCGGGCTCGACGTGGATGTCGTCACGGCCCACCACCCACAAGCACCCGCGATGGAAGAGATCGCGGTCTCCGGGCCACCTGCGCTGAGTGAGGGGAGGCGGGGCCCAGCCATCACCCCGGGGCGACTGCGGGTCTTCCGGGCGGGACTGCCCCCAATTCATCCCCTGGACTTCGTGGCCGAGATACATCAGCTGAATTTCGCTCTCCTGGAACGGGTGATGGTGGACGGTCGGGGGGACTACGATCTCGTCCATGCACACGACTGGCTGGTCGCGTTTGCTGCGCGTACCCTCAAGCACGGACTGGGGCAGCGGATGGTGGCGACGGTGCATGCGACGGAGGCTGGTCGCAACCACGGCATCCACACTCCCATGCAGCACTATATACACACTGTGGAATGGCTCCTGACCTACGACGCGCGGCGCGTGCTTTGCTGCTCAGATGCGATGGCGAGTGAGGTGGGTACTACGCTGCGCGTGCCGGCGGACAAGCTTCGGGTGGTGCCCAACGGAGTGGATCCGGATCGAGTGGCGTGCGCTGATTCCCCCGGCGAGCTGCGGGAGTTCCGCCGTCGTTGGGTGGGCGACGGGGAGCGGATCGTTCTTTTCGTAGGGCGGCTGGTGCGAGAGAAGGGAGTGGAGGTTCTGGTCGACTCCATGCCGGAGGTGCTCGCGGCCCATCCAGATGCCAAGTTCGTGGTGGCCGGAGGAGGTCCGCACGAGCACCTGTGGGCGAAGGCGGCTGGGCGCGGGCTGGGCCATAAGATCGTGTTTGGGGGCTTCGTGTCGGAGCGGGATCTCCCCAGGCTGTACGCGGTGGCCGACGTCGCGGTCTACCCGAGCCTGTACGAGCCATTCGGCATCGTGGCCTTGGAGGCGATGGCGGCCGGAGTGCCGGTCGTGACATCCGACATTGGCGGGTTCCGGGAGGTGGTGAGGCACCGCGTGACCGGCATTCACACGTGGGCGAACAACGCTCATTCGTTGGCCTGGGGGCTGAATCTCGTGCTCTCGGATGGCAAGCTGGCCGCGCGGCTGCGACAGGCGGGCCGGCGGGAGGTGCGGAGGAAATACGGCTGGGCCGGGATCGCCCAACAGGTGCTAAGTGTCTACTCGGACGTGTTGAGTGCACGGAATGACGCATTTGAGCAGCGGGAGGTCGGAGTGCCCGGGCCCGGGGTCAGGCCGCGGTACCTCCCGACGGTGGAAGTCTCCGCGAGAAGCTAGGCGCGGGTGGGAGTGACAGGAATGGTCCAAGCGGTGATCATGGCTGGCGGAGAAGGGGCGCGGCTGCGGCCGCTTACCTGCGATCTTCCCAAGCCGATGGCGCCAGTGGCCAATCGTCCGATAATGCACCACATTACCAGGCTCCTGGGGCGCCTGGGAGTGGAGCAAGCGTTCGCGACCCTGCACTACCGGGCCGACGAGGTGGAGAGCTACTTCGGCACGGAGGCTCCGGGCCGGGCCGGCCGGCTGCTGCCAGACGGGTCCGAGCTCGAGCTGCAGCTCGACTACATAGTCGAGGATGTTCCCCTGGGAACCGCGGGAAGTGTCCGGCGGCTGCTGGATCGGCTGGAGGGGACGTTCCTGATCATCAGCGGAGATGCTCTGACAGACATTGACCTGCGCCCTGCGATCGAGTTTCACCGGCAGCGGGGCGCGGTCGGCACGTTGGTGCTTACCCGCGTGGCCAATCCGCTGGAGTATGGCGTCGTGATAACAGATGCGGAGGGGACGGTCCAGCGGTTCTTGGAGAAACCGAGCGCCGGCGAGGTGTTCTCGGACACGGTGAACACCGGCATCTACATCCTGGAGCCGGAGGTGCTGGCCGAGGTAGAGCCGGGGAGACCCTTTGACTTCAGCAAAGATCTGTTTCCTGCCCTCCTTGCCCAAGGAAAGCGGCTCTGCGGGTATGTCGCAGACGGGTATTGGACGGACATAGGCGACCTCGAACAATATCGTGCCGCGAACGAGGACTGCCTGCGCGGCCTGGTCTCGGTGGAACTGCCGGGGGTGGAGGTGAGCGAAGGGATCTGGGTCGGGGAGAACACGATGGTACACCCCACAGCACGCCTGGAGCCGCCGGTATTGATCGGCCGCGAGTGCAGTGTGGGAGCTGAGGCCCAAGTAGGGCCGCTCTCCGTTGTGGGGGACCATTGCATGGTGGAAGCGGGGGCTGTGGTCGAGCATTCCGTCATCTGGCGCGGGACCTACCTGGGACACGGCAGCAGGATCCAGGGCGCTACCATCTGTCGGAACGTGGTGGCCAAACGGCAGGTGACGGTCCATGAAGGCGCGGTGGTGGGAGACCGGTGTCTCTTGGATGAGGGCACCGTCGTCATGCCCCACATCCGGATGTGGCCTAACAAGGCCACCGAGCGTGGCTCCAAGGTGACGATGAGCCTGATCTGGGGCGCCAAATGGCCGGGGACGCTGTTCGGGCCCAGTGGAGTCTCCGGACTGGCGAACATCGACATCACACCTGAGGTCGCCGCCAGGCTGGGGGCGGCGTTCGGCGCCTACCTGGAAACCGGGGCACAGGTGATCACAAGCCGGGATTCGCACCACGTCTCCCGCTTGACCAAGCGAGCGATCATCGCCGGACTGATGTCGGTGGGGGCCAACGCGCTCGATTTGCGGATCATGCCCGGAGCGGTGGCACGGCACATGGCGAACATCACGGGAGCGGCCGGAGGCATTCACGTCGCGGTATCTCCTAGTGACCCAAGCCAGATTCTGGTCGAGTTCTTCGATGGAACAGGCAAGAACCTGGATAGTGGGGCAGACCGGCGGATCGAAGCAATATTCTTCCGCGAGGATTTCCGGCGCGTGCCCCTGGATGCGGTGGGCACCCTGGAGTTTCTCGGTCGCACTATGGAGTACTACACGGAGGACTTCCTGAGCTTCGTGGACGGAGAGGCGATCAGGCGGCGGGGGCCGAAGCTGGTGATCGACTACACCTATGGCCCGTTGTGTCTGCTGATGCCGGCGGTGCTGGGGCGGCTGGGGTGTGAGGCCACCGCACTGAACGCCTATGTGGACCCGACGCGTGCCCAGGAAACGTGGTCTTCCCACCAGCGGCGGGCGAGCGAGATGGGGGAAGTGGTACGCGCTCTCCATGCGGATGTGGGCTTGCTCATGGGGAGCCATGGCGAGCGATTCGCCGCCCTCGACGAGAAGGGAGAGGCGCTGGTCGGCGACGATCTGCTGCTGGCGTTCATCGAACTGGTGCTGCAGGACGGCGGGAACGGCACCCGCATCGCTGTCCCCTTCGGCGCCACCTCTGGGGTGGAAGATGTCTGCGAGCGCCACGGCGCGGTATGTGTCCGCACCAAGTCCGACACTCGGTCTTTGATGGAGACGGCGGGGAGCGATCCGGAACTGGCCTTCGCGGGTGATACCGAGGGAGGGTTCATCTTCCCTCGATTCCTGCCGGCTTTCGATGCTATGTTGGCGCTTGGCAAGCTCCTGGAATTGCTGGCGCTGACCGGCGACAAATTGAGCGAGCTGCGGGCGCGGCTCCCGCGATACTACCGGGCCGCGGCTCAGGTTGACTGTCCCTGGGAGCACAAAGGAACCCTGATGCGCCGGCTGCACGAAGAGACCCAGGGCCTCCCGGTCGAGCATCTGGACGGCATAAAGGTCCAGCTCGAAGGCGGTTGGGTGCTGGTGCTGCCGGACGTCTCCGCCCCGCTGTTCCACGTGCGCGCCGAGAGTCCGGAGCCGCTCAAGGCGGACAAGTTGGCGCAGCGCTACGTGGAGCGAATTCAGCAGTTGCTGGAAGCGCTCTAAGGGTTACAGGCAGCACTTTTCCTTGGTCAGCCACCGCGGGGGCATGGATACCCACCGCTTACCCCCTCGTAGGAGCGACATTCTTGTCGCGATTACCGGCTGTCCGTTGGGCAGTAGCTTGTTGACCCGGGCCTCATCGAAGGGCCTCCCCCGCCGGCCGTTGCTCTGCGGTCACACCCTGCGATCCTCTCCCCTTGCGCTTCGAGCCTTCCCCCCGTAGTATGGAGATGGCCGGGGCGCTGCGGTGCAGCGGCAGGAGGTGGTTCTGGTGGCAAAAGCGTGGTCGGGGCCTATCGACCGTGTAGACGAATACAGGTGGCGGATTCCGCGGAAGTACAAGCCCGAGATGCGGACGGATGCAATCGTCTACGCGTCTGGGGAAATGATGCGAGCCATCAAGACAGAGAATTCCTTGGAGCAAGTGGCGAACGTCGCCTGCTTGCCCGGAATAGTCGGCCCCTCCATGGCGATGCCGGATATCCACTATGGGTACGGCTTCCCGATCGGAGGAGTGGCGGCTACCGATGTGAAGGAGGGGGTGGTCTCGCCCGGCGGGGTCGGCTATGACATCAACTGCGGCGTGCGTCTGCTGCGGACGACCCTCACCCGCCGGGAAGTCGAGCCGCGCATCGAGGAGATCGTGAATCAGATGTTCGTGGATGTGCCCTCAGGGGTGGGGAGCAAGGGCAAAGTGCGGATCGACGTGCGGGAGCTGGGACGCGCGCTCGTCAAAGGCTCGGCCTGGGCGGTGGATCAAGGCATGGGGTGGCCGGATGACCCGGAGCACATCGAGGATGGCGGCAAAATCGAAGGGGCGGATCCCTCGGCCCTGTCAGAGCGAGCACTTCAGCGCGGCAGGCCCCAGTTGGGCACGCTCGGGGCGGGGAATCATTTCCTGGAAGTGCAGGTGGTGGATGAGATCTTCGATGAGGAGATCGGCCGCGCCCTGGGAATCACGGAGCCTGGGCAAGTTACCGTCATGATTCACACCGGCTCTCGGGGTCTCGGCTACCAGGTGTGCGACGATTCCCTCAAAGACATGCAGCGGGCGGTGCAGAAATACGGCATCGAGCTGCCGGACAGGCAGCTCGCCTGTGCTCCGGTGGAGTCACCGGAGGGGCGGAAATATCTCAGCGCGATGGCGGCGGCGGCGAACTACGCCTGGGCGAATCGTCAGTGCATCACCCACTGGACGCGGGAGGCGTTCGAGCGAGTGTTCGACACTAGCGCCCAGAATCTCGGGATGGGGATCATCTATGACGTGGCTCACAATGTCGCCAAGCTTGAGGCGCATGAGGTAGACGGCGAGCGGAAGCGCCTTTGCGTCCACCGCAAGGGGGCGACGCGCGCCTTCGGACCCGGCAGTCCGGAGCTGCTGCCGCTGCACCGACAGACGGGCCAGCCCGTGATCGTGCCGGGAGATATGGGCACGGCATCATACCTGCTCGTGGGGACGGAGCGGGCGATGAAGGAGACCTGGGGCTCCACCTGCCACGGGGCGGGGCGCGTGATGAGCCGGCATGGCGCGATCCGCGCCGCGCGGGGGCGGGACATCAGACAGGAGCTAGCGCAGAAGGGCATCTACGTCCGGGCCGCCAGCCCCAAGGTGCTGGCCGAGGAGATGCCGGAGGCATACAAGGACGTCGACGAGGTTGTCAGGACCTGCGATGGCGCGGGCATCTCCAAGCTGGTGGCAAGGATGCGCCCGATGGGCGTGATGAAAGGGTAGGGGCTCCAAGACAGGATGCTTCGGCCGCTGCGGGGAAAAGCGAGATTGCTCACTGGGCAGTCTCGCTCATGTTGAGCATCTTCCACACGACCTACATCGGGATGTTCCGCCACTAGCCAGTGCTCGGTCGGATCTTTGGCCCAGAGGACTGTTGGTCAGAGGGTCGCTGTTGACGGCGGCGACGGCTCTGGTGGTCATCCCCGGGGCGCGTGGAGGCGGCAGCACCAGTGGCGGCGAACTGCCTGTGGGGACTGAGCGAAGGAGGGAAGTCTGACGGGTACGGGGCCGGATAGCGCGGTTGTGGAAGGGATCTCGTCGCCACCGGGAGTCAACCCGGAGTTCGCGGCGGGGAGGTGAAGCCGTGTTGCTCGACGCGGCGGTGCTGACAATCATCGTCGGGTTCATCGGTGGCGGCCGTCTCGGGCGGCTGAAGAACCTGGACCTGCGGGCCCCGGCTGTATTCATCGCCGCGGCAGCCGTCCAGATTGGCATCCTCGTCCTGGGAGCGAGCGGGGCCTCGATGGCCGCGCTGCTTGGTGGCCCGGTGCACATACTGACCTACCTCTTGCTGCTGGTCGGCCTGTGGCTGAATCGCCACTTGTGGGGCGTGCGGATCGCGGCGCTTGGGGTCTTCCTCAACTTCCTGGTGATCGCGGCCAACGGGGGCAGCATACCGGTCGACCGGGCGCTGGCGGGACGGGATGGGAATACCCGCTTGGTGGCGTTGCTGGACTCGCCCAGCTACACGCACCATGAGGCCATAACCCCGCAGACGAGGCTGCCGCAGTTGGGCGACGTCATCCGTCTGCCCATGCTCGTGCCGCGACCGGGCTTCTTCAGTCCGGGCAGCGTTGGCGACGTGCTCCTAACGGTGGGTGCATGTTGGCTGATCCTCAGCGGGATGGGGGCCTTCGGGATAGGACGGCCGCGCAGCACGGCCGCCCGCGCACGGGAGAAAGCTGGCTAGAGTGAAGCTGAAGCACGCGGAGTTCGTCAAGGAGAAGGACCTGAACTGGCTGGGCTCCTGGTGTCTCTTCCACGGCGCAGAACAGCATCTGAAGCGGGAAGCCTTGGAGCGGCTCCGGTCGGCAGTTGGCGGCCCAGCCGAGGCGGACAAGGAAACTCAGGAAGAGGTGAGCTGGGAGGTGCTGGCTGGGAGTGATGTGAAGGCGAGGGATCTCCTCAATCGGTGTCAGACGGGAGCGCTCTTCGGTGGCCAGCGGATCCTCGTCGTGCAGGAGGCGGAGAAGATTGATGCGGGCGAGCAGCAGGCGCTGGCCAAGGCCGTGGGTCCGCTGCCGGAGGGGGTGTCGGTGGTGCTGGTGGTGGGGGAGGGGCGAGTGGGGAGGGAGGGCCGGCGGGGTGGAGGGGAAGAGAGAGAAGCACCGAGGGACGAGAGAAGCAGGGGGCAGAGGCGGCAGCGCGGGATACGGGCGGGGCTGCGACGGGCCATTGAGGAACAGGGCATCGCAGTTGAGTTTCCGGCACTGAAGGTGCCAGAGGCGGCCCAGTGGGCTATCACCAAGGCCAGGGAACTGGGAAAGAAGCTGGAGCCGGCGGCCGCGCGCAAGCTTGTCCAGCAGCGGGTGGGCACGGGCCTCGGCGACATCGAGAGCGAGCTGGCGAAGCTGGCATTGTTCGTCGGCGACTCGAAGATCATCGCTGGCTCTCACGTAGAGGAGGCGACTCCCCGGTTGGTGGAGGAGGACGTGTTTCGGCTGGTGGACGCGGTCGGGCGGAGGAGCGCTGGGCGTGCGGTTGAGATCCTGAGAGCCTTGCTGGAGGAGCGGCGAGAGGAGCCAGGACGAATCCTGGACAGGCTGGCGCAGCAGATGCGGCTGGTGTGGCAGACGAAGATGCTGCTGGAAAGGGGCTGGCGCCCCGGCAGAGAGGTGGACGAGGAGACAGAGGACGTCCTGCCGCGGGAAGAGCGGAAGAACGCCCTGGTTCAGTTCCGGCGGCTGCCCTGGCTTGCACGCCGCACTGTTGGGCTGGCGAAGACATACTCGTGGGAGCAGTTGAGGAGGGCGATAGCGGCGCTGTCTGCCTGTGATATGGCGATCAAGGGGATCGGGGGAAAGGTGGGCGAGGACGCGGTGGCGCTGGAGTTGTTGGTGGTGCAGCTCTGCGCTGACCTGGCGATGCCGCTGTGGGAGGGCGGATATGCTGCCAGAACAGAGGCCGGAGATGGTGCCTGATGTGCCAGTCCTGCCAATGCGCGATCGGCGCAGTCATACGGCGCTAACGAGAGACGGTGCCCGGCTCACCCGGCGGCATTTTCTGAAGCGGGCGGTGGCCGGCGCTGTGCTTGCCGCGTGCCCTCGATCCTGGGCCTCGTCCGAGCCGTCGCGCGAGAGTTCGCGGGAGGAGGAAGGGATGCCACCTCAGACTGTGCTGCCCCCCTGGCGGGGGTTCAATCTGCTGGACATGTTCTTCGTAGGGAGCGACGGGAACTGGCGGGAGGACGACTTCCGCTGGATCGCCGACTGGGGCTTCGACTTCGTGCGGCTGCCGCTCTGCTATACGCTGTGGATCGAGGACGACGATCCGTTGAAGATAGCGGAGGAGGGGCTGGCGAAGGTGGACCGGGCGGTTGAGCTGGGGCGGAAGTACGGCCTCCACGTCTGCGTGAACTTCCATCGCGGGCCGGGCTACAGTGTGAACGCGGAGCGGAAGGAGCCGTATAACCTGTGGAAGGACGAAGCCGCTCTGGATGCGTTCATCCTGCACTGGACAACGTTCGCCGCACGCTACAAGGGGATCGACGGCTCGAAGCTCAGCTTCAACCTGATCAACGAGCCGGCCGCGCCGGTGGCGGAGATGACGCGGGACGACCACGCGCGGGTGGTGCGCACGACGGTGAAGGCGATCCGCGAAGTGGACCCGGACAGGCTGATCATCGCGGATGGGATCCAGTGGGCGAGCGTGCCGTGCCCGGAGCTGGCCGACCTGGGGATCGCGCAGAGCTGCCGGGCCTACGCGCCCGGCAGAGTCAGCCACTACCAGGCCTCGTGGGCAGGGCCGGAAGCGATGAACTGGCCGGAGCCGGTCTGGCCGGGTGTGGAGGAATGGGGGAAAGTCTGGGACCGCAGGGCGCTGGAGGAGTTCTACCGGCCGTGGGCGGACCTCGCGAAGACTGGCGTGGGTGTCCACTGTGGGGAGGGGGGCGCCTACAACAAGACGCCGCACCCGGTGGTGTTGGCGTGGCTGAGAGATGTGCTCGCCATCCTGAAGGGTCACAATATCGGCTACGCGCTGTGGAACTTCCGGGGAGCCTTCGGCATCCTCGACTCCGAGCGGGAGGACGTCGAGTACGAGGACTTCCACGGGCACACGCTCGACCGGAAGCTGCTGGAGCTGCTCCGGGAGTGCTAGCGTTCGTTGCTTCGGTAGCGTGCTGCCGAAGCGGGTGACGTGACGGGCGCCGTCACGCGTAGGCGGACGGGCGGCGATAGCGCTTCCGGACCTCTGCCAGTGGCGTCCCCACGATCTCGATCGCGTCCGGTCGGTATTCCCCAAGCCCGCGTTCGGAGCACAGCCGCAGGTGTTCCACTCTGGTCGGGTCCATCCCCATCACCATTGCCCCCACCGCATCGGTCGCCACTGGGTCGCGACCGGCGATGATGACATCGGTCTTGACGGGGTCGCCGGCGTTCTCGTGTCGCTCGGAGCCGATCAGGCCGTCGATGACGGTGAGCTTGGCCCGCAGGACGCCCGCGAGGTCGCAGAGGCGCCGGTGAAGCTGGCGGTGCATGAGAGCCTTGTCGGGGAAGACAGCGCCCATCAGGTTCTTGATGCCGAGAGTGATCGCCGCCATGCTGTGGCACTTTAGCTTGGGGATGCTGACGAGGCAGTCGGCCTCCAGGACGGTGCGAGGGAGAAGCACCTTGTCGAGCGACAGGGCGTTGGGAATATCCACCTCTACCTGGTCGTCATCGTAGAGGTTTAGCAGCCTCACGCCCCGCCGCTGCGCGATCTCGGGCAGGCCGACCATGTCGAATGCGCGCTGGGTCCGATCCCGCTCCCAGGTGCTCTCCGCAACCATGATGTCCTGGGCGCCGACCTCGGCTTGTAGCCACTCGATGACCGCCTCGATGATGCGGGGATCAGTGGTGACGCCCGTGTCGGGCATCATGGGCTCGACGTAGTTTGGCTTGAGCACCACCCGATCGGCCGGCTTCACGACCTGCGAGGCCTCGATGCTATCGAGCACCTCAGCCACCATGGGACCGGGATCCTCACCGTGAGCAATGGCGACGACTGATTGGGACATTTGGCTCTACCTGAAGTCTGCCAGCGCGAGTCTCGGATCCGACATGCTATCTCTTCAGTCTTATGCCGCCGACCACGCGCTCTTCGTCGCCTATGTCTCGTACCCCGGCCAGGATGCTCCAGTCGGAGCGGCCGAGCACGAGAGGAACGTCGGCGAGGAGGTCCGCGCGAATGTCGTTAGGATCGAAGATGTCCAGCGAGAGCGTGATGTTCCGGGGGAGATCGAAATCTGCCCCGAGGCCCAGAGTGGAACGGACGAGGCCGTACCGAAGCACGGCGCGGCGTTGCCGTTCTCCCAGCTGGATGTTGACATCACTGTCCTCGCCGATGTCCTCCACGCCAAAGCGTAGAAAGCGTTCCTTGCTCGTGCTGATGTCCAGTCGGCCGGAGGAGAAGAACCGGTCGTCCTCGCCGCTGTAGAGGATGTCGAACGCGGCGTCGATCTCCGGCGGCTTGAGCCTCTCCCGGAAGGCCGCGGAGGCATCTGCAAACGCGCCGGCCTCCTCGGTAACACGGGGGATGGCGGGGGCCGCCTTCCGGAGCTCGCTCGAGAGGAGTTCCAGATCGGCCCCGATCTTCTTCGCTGACTGCGCGGCGTCGTGCAGAGCGGCAAGCGTGCCACGAAGCTCCTGTTGAACCTCTGGGTCACCGGTAAGACCGGCGAGGTCGTTCGTGATCCGCTCCGCGTTGGCCGCTACTTCTCGCACGTGCTGTGTAGTGGCCTCCAGGTCCGCCAGCGCGGGGCCCTCGGTCACACGGACTCGCAGTTCGGCGGTCATCCCCTGCAGCTGGCCAACGGCTGCATTGACTCCCTTCAGGGCCGCCAAGATATCGGGGTTGGCCTTTTCTGTCAGGGCGGTGGTAGCGTCGGCCAACTGAGAGAAGCTCTGTAGGGCGTCTCTTATGCCGGCGAGGATCTCTTGATCGCCTAGCACCAAACTGAGCCGTCGGGACGTGCGGTCCAAGTTGTCGAGGAGCCCGCTTCCCGCGTCCATGAGATCCGCGAGGTCAGGTCTGACAAGGCCCTCCACGCACACACCGTCCTCGAGCGTGCTGACGTAAGGGTCCCGCGTTTCGGTAACAACCTCGACAAACCGTTCCTGGAGCAGCCCGGAGGCGCCGATCCGAAACCGGTAATTGTCGTAGAGCACATGCTCCTTGCTGATCGCCAGGTAGGCCTTGGCTTTGCGCTCGCGCTCGATCTCTTCGATCTGCACCTTGTCGACCTCGCCGATACTGACGCCGGCCATGCGAACTGGATCGCCGTGCTGAAGGCCCCGCGCGTCCGCGAAGATAACGGACACCATGTAGGTGGCGCCGCGGGCGCGAACCCCCTGGAAATAGAAGACGTATGCGAGAAGCAGAGCAATGGCGAGGAGAGTGATCACGCCTACCTTCACTTCGGCTCCGGTGCGCACGGGTTACCTCCTCCTGGTCAGTGGTGGCCTCTCTCTGTCATGGGTCCCTCCGAAGCGCCGGAGAGAAACTGCCTAATGGCAGCGTCAGGGCTGGCCTCCAGCTCGGCGATGGGCGCCAGGGCCAGTAACCGCCCCTCGTGCAGCACGGCGGCGCGGTCGCAGACGCGGCAAAGGCTCTGCACATCGTGGGAGACAATGATCGAAGTGACGCCGACCCGCGCGCGGAGGTGCTGGATCAAGTTGTCAATGGCGGCCGCCGAAATCGGATCGAGGCCCGCGGTGGGCTCGTCATAGAGCATTATGTGAGGCCCCAACGCCAGCGCGCGCGCGATTCCGACGCGCTTCCGCATCCCGCCGGACAACTGCGCGGGCATCCGATCTTCGCTCCCCGACATGGCGACCATCTCGAGCAGCTCCGCAACCCACCCGGCCTGGTCTCCCCCCGCACGCCGCCGATGCTCCACCAGGGGCAGGGCTACGTTCTCGGCTACCGTCATGGAGTCGAAAAGGGCCGCGCCCTGGAAGACCATTCCCATGTCGATGCGGACCTCGTCCAGCTCGGGCTCGTCGAACCCCGTGATGTCCGTACCGTTGATGTAGATGCGGCCGGCAGTCGGCGCGATGAGTCCCATTATGAGGCGCAGGAGGGTCGTCTTTCCGGTCCCGCTGCGCCCCATCACCCCCACGATCTCTCCGGGCTGAACCCCGAGATCGATGTCGTCAAGCACGCGGACGCTGTCGACCACGTAGCTTAGTCTCTCGAGCCGAATGGGCAAAGTGGCGGTGTTCATGGTCACTAGCGAAATATCGCGGCGGTTAGCAATAGGTTGGCCGCATAGATCAGGACGATGCTGAGGACAACGGCGCTGGTAGTGGCGCGACCCACCCCGGCCGCCCCAGCGGTCGCGCGCAGGCCCTGCCGGCAGCCGACCAGGGCGATGATGAGGCCGAAGACTACGGTCTTGGCGACTCCGCCGTAGAGGTCGCGGGGCGAGAGCCACTGCTGGACAGAAGCGATGTACTCTCCGGAGCTGACGCCGAAGTGCGCAGAGACGGCGAAAGCGCCGAGGATGCCAGCCGCGTCAGCGATGACGGCGAGGAGGGGGAGCATTATGACACACGCCATCAAGCGCGGGAGCACGAGAAATCGGATGGGGCTGATCGCCAGGGCACGAAGGGCGTCCACCTGCTCGGTTACCGTCATGGTCCCGAGTTCGGCAGCGAAGGCCGATCCCACGCGGGCCGCCACCACTACTCCGCACAGAGCGGGCCCCAGTTCCCGAGCGATGGCGACTGCGGTCCCCCCACCGAAGTAGCTGGAGGCGCCGAAACGAACCATGAGGACGGCCGTGTGCCAACCCCAGGCCATCCCGACACAAAGGAGGGTGACAACGACGATCGGGAGGGAATCGCTGCCGGCTACCGCCATCTGTTGGGCGGTGCGGCGAAGGCCGACCCGTCCGCGGGACAGGTAGGACAGCGAGCGGACGAGCAACAGGACGCTGTCGCCGAAAAAATCGACGGCGGCGAAGACCTGGCTGCCGATGGCTCTGAGCATCCCGTCTGCCTCACCGCATGGACAAGAAGTACTGGTGGATGCGAGAGTCGGAGGTCAGTTCAGGATGAAAAGAGAGGGCCAGCATTCGGCCCTGGCGGGCCGCGACAACATGCCCATTGTGCCTGGCCAGCACCTGCACCTCCGGCCCCACCGCCATGATAATGGGTGCGCGGATGAACACCGCCCGGATGGACGGGCCGTCGATCCCCTCCACGTCGAGGTCAGCCTCAAAGCTGTCAATCTGTCGGCCGAAGGCGTTGCGCTCGACGGTGATGTCCATGACGGCAAGCGACGGCTGGTCCTCGCCGGCCGCGCCAACCTTCTTCGCCATAAGTATCATGCCGGCGCATGTCCCGAGCAGTGGCTTGCCAGAGGCGACGAAGTCAGTCACCGGCTGCAGCAGGCCGTATCGGTCCATGAGCTTGCCGATGGTAGTGCTTTCGCCACCGGGCAAGATCAGCGCCTCGCACACGGCGATCTCCTCCGGCGTGCGCACGGGCTGCGCGTCAGCGCCTACACGCTGAAGCGCCTCCAGGTGCTCGCGAACCGCTCCCTGTACTGCCAGCACGCCAACCGCCAATATCCGCTCCCTCAGCCTAGCTCGCGGCGACAAATGCGTATCGTGTGGGATCCTCACATAGCACAGAAGCGATGCCTGCTAACTGAGAGCTGGGCCGCAGCATAGCAATGTCCGCAGGCCGTCACCGCGAGACAGCGACCTCGCCCCGCGCTACCACCCCCGTGTCTGTAGCAGCTCCTTCTCGTCCAGCTTCGCAATATCGAGACCTGGCATCGCCTCTCCGATTCCTTCCGAAACCCGGGCCACGACTTCCGGCTTGTCGTAATACGTGGTAGCCTCGACCATGGCGCGAGCCCGGCCCGCCGGGTCCTTCGATTTGAAGATGCCGGACCCCACGAAGACGGCCTCCGCCCCCAACTGCATCAGCAGGGCGGCGTCGGCCGGGGTGGCTAGGCCGCCGGCGGCGAAATTGGGCACAGGCAGCTTGCCCGCGCGAGCGACCTCGCAGACAAGGGCGTAAGGGGCGCCGAGATCTTTCGCCGCGGCCATCAGCTCCTCGCGCCGCAAACCGGCCAGGCGCCGGATCTCAGACTGCACGAGGCGCATGTGGCGCACTGCCTCCACTACATTCCCGCTGCCCGCCTCTCCCTTCGTGCGGATCATGGCCGCTCCCTCGCCGATGCGACGGAGCGCCTCTCCCAAGTTGCGACACCCGCATACGAACGGCACCTTGTATGCGTGCTTGTCCACGTGGAACTGCTCGTCGGCGGGAGTGAGGACCTCGCTTTCGTCAACGAAATCAACGCCTAGCGCCTCCAGAACCTGGGCCTCGGCGAAGTGCCCAATGCGCACTTTCGCCATCACCGGGATGGTGACGGTGCCCATGATCTCCTTGATCTTTACCGGGTCGGCCATGCGCGCCACGCCGCCCTCCGCCCGGATGTCCGCGGGCACTCGCTCCAAAGCCATCACGGCGACCGCGCCCGCCTCCTCCGCGATCTTCGCTTGCTCGGCATCGGTAACGTCCATGATGACCCCGCCCTTCAGCATCTCGGCGAGGCCGACCTTGTTCCGCCAAGTGGACTGCTCTGCCATGGTTAACCTCCGACGTCTCCTATGGGTCCAGCACACTTCTCCCCAGAGTATAATGGGTTGTGCCTGTTGACCCTCTATCTTAGTACGACCGAGCCACGCCTGGCAAGGCCCTGGCGGCCTGCTCCGGGTTGACGACAGGCCCATCTGGAGGCTATACTCGACATAAGCGCCCGTTTCTGGCGGGCGCTGCATCCTTTCCCGGGAGGAGGCCGGTCATGATCGTGGCGGCCACTGCGCCCAGCCGCATCGACCTGTCTGGCGGGACGCTCGACCTGTATCCGCTCTATCTGTTCCTGGATGGCGGTGTCACTAATAACGCGGCCATCGACCTGTGGAGCGAGGTGCGCATCGAAACCCGGGATGATGCCCGCGTGCAACTGAATTCGGTGGACACAGGCCGGGAGCTGACAGCGCCCTCGGTCGCGGAGCTGCCGACGGATCGGGAATTGGGCTTTGTGGCGCGCGTCGTCAAGTTCTACCCGCCGAAGACAGGGGTGAACGTGACGACGAACAACCGCCCCCCGCACGGTTCCGGGCTGGGCGCATCCTCATCCCTGCTCATTGCGCTCTCCGGAGCCTTGGACCGGATCAACGGGACCAACATGGCCCCGGAGCTCTTCGTGGATTACGGCGCGAACGTCGAGGCACAGTCTATCGGGGTGCCAACCGGAAAGCAGGACTACCTGGCGGCGCTGTACGGCGGAGTCAACGCCTTCCATTTCGATGCGGCGGGCTGGAAGCGGGAGCAGCTGGTCGCGGAGGAAGAGAGGCTGCAACAGCTTGAGGAGCGGATTGTGCTGACCTTCACGGGGGAGACGCACTTCTCCGGCACCAGCAACTGGAACATGCTGAAACGCTACATCGATGACGCGCCCGGCTCGCGGGATAACATGACGGAGATACAGCGGGTGGCGGAGGAGATGCGCGTGGCGCTGAGGACCTTCGATATAGATCGATTTGCCGAGCTCCTTGCCCTGGAGTGGGAGTCGCGCAAGCGGCTGGCGGAGGGGGTGACGACTCTGGGGATCGACCGAATGGTCGCCGCTGCAAAGGCGACCGGCGCGCTGGCATCCAAGATATGTGGAGCCGGTGGCGGGGGATGCATGATCACTCTTGTTGCGGAGGGGAGGCGCAAGGAAGTGGAGACGGCGTTCGGCGCCGCCGGGGCGCAGGTCTTACCCTTCCATATCGCGCGGCAAGGACTAACCGTGAAGGAGGTTTAGGTACGACTGTGTGGGACCCGGTCTGGCACCACGGACCCCCCGCGCGGCTCCGCTCATCATGCCGATCTACGAATACGTTTGTGTTGAGTGTTCTCATCAGTTTGAACAGTACCGAAAGGTCACCGACCGGCCGCCCAGGCGCTGTCCACGGTGTGGGGGCAGAGTGAGGAAGGTGTTCCGGCCCGTCGGCATCATCTTCAAAGGCTCGGGCTTTTACTCCACCGACAACCGGACCCCGGAGAAAAAGCGGGACACCGGCGAGTCGAAGACCGAGGCGGCGAAGGGCGCTTCCAGCAAGACCGAGGCCTCAGACTGAGTTCTTCCCGGCCAACGTCAAGAGGGGGACTCGGCAGCAGGTTTGGGTGTTGGGATGACTCCAAGTGCGCGGAGGAAGGCCTCAGTCAGGCTAGGGTCTAACTCCTTGCCGGCCGAGCGGCGAAGCGCCTCTGCGGCTTTCTGCACCGACATGCCCGGGCGGGCCGGCGAGTCCGTCCGAAGGATATCGTAGACGTTCGTCACGGCCAGCAGGCGCGCCAGGAACGGAATCTCCTCCCCGGCCAACCCCTGCGGGTACCCTTTCCCGTCCCATCGCTCGTGGTGATACCGCACCGCATCCAGAGCCGGCGCAAGGAACTCGACCGGCTGCAGGATGGCGATGCCGATCAGAGGGTGCATGCGGAGCACCACCTCATCGCTCATATCGAGGTGTCTGAAGCGGGAGACGGATTCATCCGCCATCCCGATCTTCCCGATGTCGTGCAGGGTCGCCGCGAAGCGCAGCGTCTCCATTTCATCGGCGCTGAGTTCCAGCTCCCTGCCAAGCTGCAGGGCGTAGTCCGTGACCCGTTCCGAATGGCCCAGGGTGTGAGGATCCTTCGCCTCGATGGCGCGCGCGAGAGCGTTAACGGTTTCCCAGTAGTTCCGCCGGAGATCTTCGTGAAGTCGCGCGTTCTGGATCGCGATACAAGCCTGCTCGGAGAACGCCTGCAGCAGGCGTCGCTCGCGCCGCGACCATTGGTGCCGAGAGGCGGCGTAGACGCGAAGCACACCGAAGACCTGATCCCCGCGGCTGAGCCGCAGACAGAACACGGAAACGATGCCCTCGGCGCGGGCCTCCTCGCGATACCGAAAGCGAGGGTCCTTAGTCACATCGAGGATGGCCACCGACCGCCCACCGAGGACCTCTTGGTCGAGCGGGCTGTCGGCGAGACGCAGCGGCCCCTTCGCCAGGTAGTCGAGGCTGAGCCCGTAGCTGGCCGCGGGCGTCAGCTCCTCCCGCTCGCGATCTAGCAGGCGAATGGAGCAGGCCTTCGCGGCGGTGATGCTGACCGCTGTCTCTGCAATAGTGCGCAGCACCTCGCTGGCGCGGAGGGATGCGTTCACGGAGCGAGAGACCTCGAGCAGGCTGGCGGCGTCCTCCCGGCGCTCCTGCAGCTTGGTGAACAGCCGCGCCGTCATCAGTCCGATGAAGTAGAACAGCACCCCCCGCACTACCATGTCCTTCGCCGCCTCCCGCGTGCCCGCCAGCGTGGGCAGGAGAGCAGCGAGGAACGCCGCCGCGAACGCCGCCACGATCCCCCCCACGTCTCCCAGCAGGTAACTTGCGGCGACGATGGGGATGTAGTAGAAGTGGATGTAGCTGCTGCCACTACCCCCATTGAGGTACGCCAGCCAGGTTACAAGCACCAGCGCCAAGCCGATGCTAAGGCCGGTGGATACGGCACCCCTATGGAGCCAGATCCGCTTCATGCGAAGTGGCGCCTCTCCCTCTCTCTAGATGGTGCGGGGCCAGACACTGAGCGATGCTTCGGGATTCTCGCGCCCTCTTGGTTCGCTGGCCCGCCGTCGCCGACCTGCCGAACTCCGAGCACCGGCTCGACAAGCGCCAACGTGCCCGACGTTCTCCCGGCCGGGCGCCCGGCCAACGGGTCCCCGACAAACGACATCCCTGCTCGCTCTCCAGGGCAACCTGAGGCTGCTGGCGCCGGAAAGCGGGTCTTGACTTGGACGGGGGCTTGTGCTACACTCCGAGTTACCATTCTGGGCGCATCCGGCGGAGGTGAGCCAAGAGGCTTCAGGCGGGTTCCGATATTTTCTCGCGCGATGTGTCATTGCCCGGTCGCTGATCGGCCGTGCATCCCAGACTAGTCACCACAGCACTGGTACCACCAATTGCAACGACTAAGGATTGCTCCTCCAGACGCGGGACGCGCCATAGACCGCAGGCCTGACTCGAAACTGCTCGGAAGTGCCGGTGGGAACGGAGTCGTGAAGAACGTCGCGAGAGCTAGTCATTAGGCTTATCGTTCGGTTATCTTCACGGCTGCGAGGGTCCCAAGGTCCGTCGGACCAGGCCCTCCCTCCGGTAGGACCGGGGGCGCGCCGGTGTCGCTCGCGATCAAATCGCGGGATGGAGAGGAGGTGGTCAGGAAAGGATTTCAGTGACGTTGCGAAACGACCGTGTTTTCCTTAGCCTCAGGAACGCGGTCCGGACGAGAAGAAACTCCAACTATGCGTTGTTGTGCTGAAGTGCCACCCTGTCAAGGAGGCGAGGCATGCTGAAGATGAAGTACCTATGGCTGGCAGCGCTGGTAGCGCTGTGCGCCACCCTGTGTGTAGGCTCGGCCTACGCGCAGGATCACTGGGCCGTGGCCCTCGACGAGGAGGACCCGCCGGGCGAGATAATGGACTTCCCGTCCTCTATGCTGTGGGACGAGACAACTGGTGTCTCCTTCGACGCACTGAACGATGGGTCCACGACCTGGGACACAGACTACGATTTCCGGTCGGTGGAGGGCGTTACCCCGACACTCGGGCTGACGGCTCGTTGGTGTTTGACATTGACGCCCGCGAGTGGCATCACTCCCACCGTTGCGCCGGATGAGACCTACACGTGCGCGTTCGACATCAACGCGCCACCCATCACCACAGTGGCCTACGCCGCGCCCGTTGGACCCACAGATCCAGGTGCGATAGTTGGCTTCGAGTGTGACTGGGCGCTGGCGAACGGCGGAATTCTCGTCACGGGCTCCGGCCTTGCCGAGAGCGAAGTCGCCATCACCAGCTACCCCGATGACGCGCCAGACAGCCTCGGCGGATGGGCTGGCTTCTTCATCGAGGAATGCGCGGGGCGAGTGCCGTTCATCGTGCAAGGGTACCCGGACGGTTTCTATCGACCCCGGGCAGTCTTGGGCCGTGACGCAATGGCGGTCTTCATGCGACGTGCGATGAAGATCGATCAGATCGCCTACGGCGATGTCGCGGAAGAAGACCAGCTCGGCGACGTCGGTGAGGACCACTGGGCCTGCGCCGACATCTACGCGCTGGTGGATGCTGAGGTCGTCCTGGGCTACCCGGACGGCTTGTACCATCCCGAGTTCTCCATCAGCCGGGCTCAGATGGCAGTGTTCGTTGCCAGGGCCGCCGACTATACGCTGCAGCGCGATGAGGACGGCGAGTCCACCCTGGAGTACGATCCGTTCCCGGACGTTGCGTTTGACTTCTGGGCGGCTCCCGAGATCTGGGCCTGCGCGCGCAACGGCGTGGTGCTCGGTTACACGGACGGCCTCTATCGGCCGACCACGACCGTGTCCCGCGACCAGATGGCTGTTTACAGCTATCGCGCGTTCATGCAGTCCGTCGCGAACGCGGTGGTGCTGGCTGGTCCGGAGACCAGTGCCGACGACCCGAGCCTCGCGAGCCATGACGGACTCTGCGGCACAGCCCTGGATCCGTCATTCGCCTATGTGGGCTTCGATGCCATGCGCTTGGGCACCGACCTGGCGTACGGCGGTACCTGGGACATCCAGTTCCAGTACCTCTTCGAGGAAGGACCGACCGTCGCAGAAACCGTTATGGTCTACGTGGATCCCTCCGAGATTACTGCTGCCAAGGCCGCGGCTGCGGCCGGCGGCTCTCCGTACTTCTACGTGGTGACGCCGATAGAGCTGGTAACCACTGGCGTCCACACGGTGGTGGTCTCGGTTGAGGACACGGACGGGACCATGTACGAGCTCGGGCGCAGGGCGACGTTTGACAGGTTGGAGCCGCCGCCTTCTCCTGGCACGGCGCGCCCGCCGAATGGGATCGGCGACGCCACCTGGAATGCCCTGACCGCAGACACCCGTGCTGGGTCCACGCAGTTAAGCGGCAGCTTCGGCGACATGAAGGTGTCGGACGACCATTACTACGTCATGCACGGCGCCCACATGCCCCAAGAGGCAATGGACTGGTCCGACTGCTGCGCGTACACTGGCGCCACGCTCATATGGTCGGACGTCGAGATTCCAGCGGGCGCGACCGAGATGAAGGTCATGCTCGAGTACCACGTTTACGATCCAGCAGACGGCACGGGCCAGAATCACATGCCCTGTGGCGACCTGTGGTGCAGCGTAGACTGGATCAACATGTGCGATGAATGGGGCTCCCCGTGGGTTGACGGTGTCAACCCCTGCTGGGGTTGGGGCCTCGTCATGGTGAACTACGCCGATGCGTGGGACTGGGACGGCTCGGGGACGGGTTCCCCGTCGGCCGAGATCCAGGACACGCCGGCCGAAGGCGCCTTTGGCGGCGCCTTCGCCTATCACCCGCAGACTGACATGGTCATGACCTGGTCCATCGCCGACTGGACGAACTTCGTCTCTTCTGGGAACGAGGTGGCGATCCACTTCTGCGGTGGTACCTGGCCGTACCTGTACATCGACCAGTTGATGCTGGAGTTCAACCCGCACTAGGGAGCGACAACTGAGCATCTGCGCTGAGTGACCATCCAGTCACCAGCGTCCGGACTTGGGAGCGCCCGCCTTCGGCGGGCGCTCCCCTTTTGCCTGGGAGGAGGGCTCTGTCCCGGAAGAGAAGAGGGCTGCGCGACATGAGTGCAGAGACTCCCATTCCCATCCTCCTCTATCACAAGATCGGCCGGCCGCCCCGCGGCGCCCGGGTGCCCGGGCAATACGTGTCCCCGGGGCTCTTCCGTCGGCACCTCGACTACCTGAAGAGCCACGGGTACCAGGGCATCTCTCTCCCGGACGTGGTGCGGCCGGACTGCCCTCTGCCGCCGCTGCCCGTCGTGATCACCTTCGACGACGGCTACCGGTGTCTGTATGAGGAGGCGCTCCCGGCGCTGGCCGAAGTGGGCTTCGGGGCGCTCGTGTTTCTGGTAGCAGGAGCGTTGGGCGGCGCCAACACCTGGGAGCAGGCGGTGGGGGATGTCGCCGAGCCCCTGCTCGACCTGGGCCGGATACGGGAGATGCAGCAGGCCGGTATTCAGTTCGGCTCCCATACCATGGGGCATCCGCGCCTGACCGAGCTGCCGCCCGACGCCGCGCGTCGAGAGATAGTGGAATCGCGCAGTCGGATCGAGGATCTGCTCCAGACCCCATGCCGGAGTTTCGCCTATCCATATGGCGACTGGGACGCGCCGGTGCGAGAGTTCGTGGCGGAGGCTGGATATGAGGCCGCCTGCACCACCCGGCGGGCCGCCGCCCGCCGCACGGATGATCCCCTCGCGCTGCCGCGGATCAACATCCGGCGCTACAACGTGACAGCGCGCTTTGCCCACAAGCTGTGGCGGGCGCGGCGGGCGAGACCGTGATGCAACCACTGCGAATCGTCCAGTACATCACACCCTCCCAGATCGGGGGCGCGGAGGTCCACGTCACCGCACTCGCCGACAGGCTGCGCGCGCGCGGACATGAAGTGACTGTGGTCTGCCCCCGAGGCAGGCCGCTGGTCGCGGAGTTGGTGGCGCGGGGGATCCCCGTGCTGACGCCTCGCACGTTCGGCAAGTTCGACCCCCTCATGCTCGTGCGGCTCATCCGGTGGCTGCGCCGGAACCGGACGCAGGTGATCCACACCCACCTCTCGACCGCCAGCCTGCTTGGGAGCATGGCCGCTCGCATCGCCGGGATACCGGCAGTCGCTACCGTGCACGGACTCAACACCCGCACCTGTTTCAACTGGGCCCATGCCATCATCGCGGTCTCCAACGCCGTGAAGCAGCACCTGGCCGCCCAGGGAATGCCGGCCGATCGGATCACGATCGTGCACAACGGCGTTGATCTCAGGGCGATGTCCCGCCCCGACGAGAGCGCTTCAGTGAAGGAGAAGTGGGGCCTGCCCAGGGGCGCGCCGGTGCTCATAACTGTCGGCCGCCTGACGCGCGAGAAAGGCCACCGCGATCTCCTCGGGGCGCTGTCCAGCCTTGCACAGGACTCGCGCTGGCGCCAGGTGCGTCTGCTGGTTGTGGGCACGGGAGCGCTGGCCTCTGCGCTGGAGCGGGAGACGCGGCAGCTTGGGCTCGGCGAGCGGGTGATCTTTGTCGGATTCCAACGCGATATCCTGCCGTTTCTGCAAGCAGCGGACATCTTCGTTCTGCCGTCGATTCAGGAAGGCCTGTCGCTGTCAGCCCTGGAGGCGATGGCCTTGGCGAAGCCGGTAGTCGCCTGCCGGGTGGGAGGGACGCCCGAGGTGGTGGTGGACGGGCAGACCGGTGTGCTGGTTTCCCCCGGACGCCCCGAGGAGCTTGCAGGTGCCCTGGAGCCGCTGCTTGCGGACCCGGCGCAAGCTCGGGCGATGGGCGCAGCCGGCAGGCGCCGAGCCAGAGAGGCCTTCGACTTCGAGCAGATGGTGACCAAGATAGAGGAGGTCTATCGCAGCTTGATCGCGCCCCGCCTCCCGCCCGCTTGACGCACCGCCCACGGCGAAGCTATACTCGACTCACCGGTCGGGCCGCACATTCCTACGGAGGGGTGTCCGAGCTGGCCTAAGGAGCGCGACTGGAAATCGCGTAGGGGGCTAATCACTCCCTCGTGGGTTCAAATCCCACCCCCTCCGCTCTCCCCGTGAGCTACAGAATATCGCCTCCGCTTCCGTCGAGCCTACGCCCCCTTCTCGTCGAACCGCACCGCCCTGGTGTCCTCCTCTATCCCCGTCCGGACGGTGAGCGGGCCGTACAGCTCCGGCCGCCGCGTTTTGATCCATCTGCCGCCGGTGCTCTCCACAAGAAGGGAGGCGTCGAGGTCGGCGATCACCATGTCATCTCCCGCCTTCCACGTCTCCGCGAGTATCCGCCCGTAGGGGTCTATGATCATCGCGTTGCCGGTGCGGATCTCGTCGTCATCTACTCCCACCCCATTGCTGAAGATAAGGAACACCCCGTTGTCGTGCGCGCGCGTCGGCAGCCACCGCAGCAGCCACGCGCGCCCCTTCGGCCCCTTGAGCTCCCTCTCGATCGACTCCGGGTCGGCCTCGCGGTTGTCCCACAGCTTCCGGTCAACCAGCCCCATGATGTGGGGGTCCTTCGAGGCGCACCCGCCGGTCTGGTGCGGGGCCAGCAGTATCTCGGCCCCCCGAAGCGCGGTGATCCGCACATTCTCCCCGAGGTTGTTGTCGTAGCACGTCAGCACCCCCGCGCGACACCCCTGCGGCGTATCGAACACCGTGAACTCCGACCCCGAATCCATGTGCTCGCTGATGAAGCAGTGCAGCTTCCGGTGCCGCCGGAACTCCCCGTCCGGCATCGCCACCACGTATGTGTTGTACAGCTTTCCATCCTCCGCCTCCTCGACCAGGCCCGCCCCCACCGTCATCCCGTGCCGCTTCGCCACCTGCATCAGCGCCTGCGAAGACGGACCATCGAACACCGGCTCCGCCAGCTCCCCCAGCTTTTCCCGGGAAAGGCGCCGCATGAACCAGTAGCCCGTGATGCAGCACTCTGGAAACACGATGATCTCTACCTTCGACTCCGCGGCTTGCTCGGCGAACCCCCCGATCTTCGAGAGATTCGCCTGCTTGTCCCCTGCCGCATGCTCGAACTGCACCGCCGCAACGCGGATGTTTCTCATTTGCCTCCCTCCCGCTCGTTACATCGGGTCGCCCTGGAAGACCGACGCATGTTGAGTTCCCGCGCCTTCGCTGCTGCTCCTGCGTCGCATGCCCCGTCTCCTGCTCCGGCCAGGTGACGCCTCCCTGCTCGTCGAAGCTCTATCCCGGAGACCCAACAATGATGACCCACCGCGACCGCCTCCTCACAACACTCCGGCACAAGGAGCCCGACCGCCTCCCCATAGACCTGGGTGGCACCGAATCATCCGGCATGACCGCCGCCGCCTACAATGCCTTCAAGCGCCACCTCGGCCTGCCCGAGGGCTGCCGCGTCTTCGAGCCATACCAGCACGTCGCCTTCATTGAGGAAGAACTCAAGGATCGCTTCCACATCGCCACCTACCCGGTGATCTTCGAGCCCCGCCGCTGGCGCTCCGCCCGCCTCCCCGACGGCAGCCCCTGCGAGCTTCCCGACGGGTGGCAGACTGTCACCCGTCGCGACGGCACCGAGGAGGCCCTCGACCCGGAGGGGAAAGTCATCGGCCGCCGCGCCGCCTCCGGCCACCACTTCGACCCCGTCAACCCGCCTCTGGCGGCCATCGAGTCTCCCGCCGACCTCGCGAACCATCGCAATGCTATCGCCCGCTTCGACTGGCCTCAGTTCGCCGACGAAACCGGCGAACAGCTCGCCCACCGCGCCGGCGGCCTCCGCACCCAGTCCGACCGCGCCGCCGTCCTCAACTTCCAGGCCCACCTGCTCGCCGCCGGCCAGATCCTCCGCGGGTTCGAGAGCTTCATGTCCGACCTGATTCTGAACCCCGCCCTCGCCGACGCACTCCTTACAGAACTCGTGGACGTCTACTCCCAGCGCGCCGACTCGCTCTTCTCCCACCTCAACGGACTCATAGATATCGTGCTCGTGAATGACGATCTGGGAACCCAGCAGGGCCCCATGCTCTCCCCCGATCTCTACCGCAAGCGCATCAAGCCTCACCAAGAACGCCTCTTCTCCCACCTGAAATCCCGCAGCGGCGCCTTCCTTCTCCTCCACTCCTGCGGCTCCATCCGCTGGGGCCTCCCCGACCTAATCGAGATCGGCGTTGATGCCATCAACCCCGTCCAGGTCTCCGCCGCGGACATGGACTCCGCGCAGCTAGAGCGCGACTTCGGCCGCGACATCACCTTCTGGGGAGGCGGCTGCGACACTCAGCACCTCCTCAACCGCGGGACTGAGCACCAGGTCAGAGATGAAGTGAAGCGCCGCATCGCCGACTTCGCCCCCGGCGGCGGCTTCGTCTTCAACCAGGTCCACAACATCCAGCCCGAGGTGCCACCCCGGAACGTCGTCGCCATGCTCCAAGCCGCCGCCGAGTTCGGGGCATACTAAACATCGTCGCGGTGAACATCAGAAAAGGCATAGACTCCGTAGGGCAGGAGCTTGCTCCTGCCAGCGAACATGGCACAAGCAAGCTTGTGCCCTACGGGAGGGACTTGCCTCTCTTCATTCTTGATCGCGAGCATGTTTAGCGCTACAGCTTCCCCAGTTGCTCCCTCAGGAACTTCGCCGCCGTCACGATGTCCGCCGCCGGGTCCTCCCCCACCTCTCGCTCGATCGTCAGATAGTCATCGTACCCGATCTCCCGCAATGCCCGCAGGTACTCCGGCCATGGCACCTCCCCCTCGCCCAGCGGCACCTCCCCGCGGTTCGGCCCCGGCCCGATCCCATCTTTCGCGTGGGTGTGAGAAATCAGACCCGCCAGATCGTACGCCCCCTGCACCGGGTCGAATCCGTTCATCACCATGTTCGCCGGATCGTAGTTCACCTTGATCGACTTCGCCTTCAGGCCGCGCAGAAACTCCGCCAGGGCCGCCCCCGACTCGGGCCCCGTCTCGCTCGCGAAGTCCACACCTATCTCATCTCCGTAGGCGCCGATCTCCTCCAGCGCCTCCGTCGCCGTGCGCCACCCCGGATCGCTCCGGTCCTCCGGAATCCGCCCGATGTGTGACGTCAGCACCTTCACCCCCAGCGACTTCGCCAGATCCATCATCCGCTTCGTCTTCTCGACATCCTCTGTGATATGGTCGGGCTTCACGAATCCCCGGCCCAGGTCCCCACACAAGGCACAGATCTCCATCCCCAGCCGCGCCAGCGTCTGCTGCAGCTTCTGCTTGTCCTCCTCCGTCGTCAGCTCCGGGTCCAGCTCCCCGACCGCATGGTCCGGGTCATAGTAAGTCAGGTTGGTGGCCCAGATCTGAACCCCGTCCACCTTCAACGCGGCCGACGCCTCCAGCGCCTGGTAGAAGGGCTTGCGAAAGGAAGTTGTCATCGCGCCGATCTTCATCTGTCGATCCTCCTCTTTGGACTACCCACTATCTTCCAATCGGCGCCTCCGTTACCTCCTCTTCACCGGACGGGTCGGCGGCGACACCGAGAGAGGCATGTGGTCGCTGGAGCCGAAGGAGGGGGCCTGATCACGGCCGTTTGAGGAGGGTATCGTGGACGCCTTGGAAGCAATCAAGCAGCGAAGAAGTGTTCGTGGGTTTCGTCCTGACCCCGTGGAGCGTGAGCTCATCGAGCAACTCGTGGACTGCGGCCGCCTGGCCCCGACCGCGGTGGCGATAGAGCCCTGGGAGTTCGTTGTCGTGACGGACGAGGAGATGAGGACACGCATCGCCGACACCACCGACTACGGGAAGTTCATAGCCGAGGCGCCGGCCTGCATTGCGGTGTTCTGCAAGGACACCAAGTACTACCTCGAAGATGGCTGCGCTGCCACAGAGAACATCCTGCTGGCTGCCGCCGCCCTGGGCCTGGGGGCCTGCTGGGTGGCGGGCGACAAGAAGCGCTACGCAGACGAGGTGCGTCGGCTGCTCGCAGTCCCCGAGGGCCATCGATTGGTGAGCCTCTTGCCCGTAGGCTATCCTGCCGACAGCCCCGCGGCAAAGCGGAAGCGCGCCCTCGATGCCGTTCTCCACTGGGAGCAGTTCTAGCACGTCTCAGTGAGGCACAGCAGCGCGGTATGGTGGGACCGCCCCGGGGAAGGAACATGACTGAGTGACGCCCAGAGACCGATTCATAGCCGCCCTGGAGAGACGGCCGTTGGCCGGCCGCGTGCCCCACTTCGAGCTGGAGTTCTACCTGACGATGGAGGCATTCGGCAAGCTCCATCCGTCCCACCGTTACTACCCGCAGTGGGATCAGATGGAGGAGAGCGAGCGCCAGCTCCACCGGGGCGACATCGCCGACCTCTACCTTGCCATGGCCGAGCGTTTCGAGCACAGCGCCGTACACCTACACCCGAGCCCCTACACGAAAGAGGAGATGCTCCGCCTCATAGACCTGGTGAGGGAGAAGTCAGGTGATCGCTACTTCCTCATGATACACGGTGATGCCACGTTCGGCATTCCCGACGGGACGCACATGTCGGACTTCGCCTGTCGACTCGTGGACGAGCCGGAGAAGCTCAAGGAGGAGGCGAGGAGTATGGTGCGCGACGCCCTCGGCCGTGCCGAGCGCCTGGCGAAACATGGTGGACTCGATGGCTTCACGCTTTGCGCTGACTACTGCTTCAACACCGGCCCCTTCCTGAGTCCGGCGCTGTTCTCCGAGTTCGTGGCCCCGTACCTGGCCGAGCTTATCCAAGGCTACCGCGACCTGGGCTTCTACACGATCAAGCACACCGACGGCAACATCATGCCGATCATCGACCAGCTCGTGGAGGCCGGACCCCATGCCCTCCATTCGCTGGACCCTCAGGCCGGCATCGACATCGCGGAGGTCAAACGGCGCTACGGCGCCCGCGTTTGCCTGATCGGCAATGTCAACTGTGGAACGCTCGACACCGGAACGGATGAGCAGGTGATCGAGTCCGCGCGCTACGCACTGGAGCACGGCATGCCCGGCGGAGGTTACGTCTTCTCCACCAGCAACTGCATCTACACCGGCATGCGTCTGGCACGGTATGAGCTCATGCTCGACGTCTGGCGTAGAGAGGGAAACTACTAGAGCGCATTTCACAGCCCTCACTCGCCTGGCTGTCTGTTGGAGACGCTGGCATGAAATGCGCCTGCTGGAGCCTCGCGGCTTGTGCTGCTGTTTCATAACCTCCATCTGAGGTTATGAAACAGCTTCTAAGGGCCAGCGCCGACCCGAGCTGGCCATTCAACTGCCGGGCGGCTGAGGCCGTCGGCTAGCGCCCGCTCCTGATCTCGTAGATCTCGCGGCCGACATCTCGCGAGGCGGCGACGGTTTCTCGATAGGGCGTGTCGCAGATGTCGAGGAAGCCGATCTGGCAGTTCTCGCCGTCGAAGCGGCCGCTCACCGCCTGATCGCGATATTGGAACCAGTGCGTCCCGACGATGTGCGGATGTCGGAGCGCCTCGCGGACGTAGTGACGGTAAGTCGCGGCCCGCTGTCCCTGATTCGCCAAGCTGCGCAATCCCGTGTGCAGCAGGCCCCGGTCGAGCGCCCCGAAGTGGAACTCGCCGATGATGAGAGGCTTGTCCACGCCCTCGGGCATCCTCAGGTCCGAGGGGGAGAAGCGGTAGCGGTTGACGCTGACGACATCGCAGTACTTCGCAGAGGCCCGCACCACGTCCTCGGTCCCACCAAAGGGGTGCGTGTGGTCGTGGAGACGGCTGCCGAGGTAGAGCTTATCGGGCGCCAGTCGCTTCACCTCCTCGCTGCAGATTCTGTAGTAGGTATCCGCGAGCTCTGCGCGCCCTTCCTCGGGCCAACGAAGTTCGTTGCCCACGAAGTAGCCGATGCACCAGGGGTCGTCGGACGTCTTGCCCTTCTCCTGCGCGAGTCGCTCGCGCAGCACCTGCCGGAACATGTCCATGTCGCGGTAGGGGAACTCCCCGAGTTCCCGGGAGTGGTAGTGGACGGCGACGACATACGGCGTTCTTCGCAGCAGATACAGGCTCTCGTCCGACCAGTTGGCCATCGTGTTCATGCCCCAGCTATGCAGGCGACGGTGGGCGCGCTCGGCCGTGACGTTCTCCCAGTCCTCGCCGTATTTACGGAGAAGGTTAGGCGCGCTGACATCGTACGAGCCCCTCTTATGGAAGCGCTCGTCGACGTCGTCGAAGTAGTCTTCGCGGCCCTCTGTCGGGGTCGGCGTCTCCAAGCGAACGCAGTCGATCCCATGTGACCAGAACAGACACCCTTCGGGATCGACGAGCCACCACGTACCGTCGTGCTTCCAGGTCCGGAAGTGCCCGGTCGCCTCCAGCCTCGGGCCGGCCGCCCACCCCCCGTACTGGTTCCAGTCATCCGGGCCGCCGTACGCGTCGAGCTCCTCGTCCTCGCCCCTTCTCTGGGCAGCGAGGTCCTCATCGGAGTGCGTCTTGCCGGGCCATTCCTCGTGCTTGTACTGGCCGTACCGATCCACGAACGGGGTGAGCGCGCGCGCGACGCCCTCTTCGGGTGTAGCAGTGTACTCCCCGACCGCTCGGACGCCCTCGATCTCGATCGCGCTCGGGCCGGTGGCGTCTACCGCGGCAATGGTGATGCGAGATATCTTCGCGGGTTCGGCCTCCTCCCAGAGGGCGACGTGTCCTCCGGGGAGGCCGAACATCTGGGGGTGTCGCTGGGCGCGCTTGAGGATGATCTCGAGCGCGTCGCTCTCCCCTGGTCCGAGAACGGCGAAGCCGTCGATCCAGGCCTTCTCGTTCAGGTTGCCCCGCAGCGCAACCGGGTTGTCGCCGACGTTCTCGACCTCAAGCACGACGGCCACGCGGTCGCTCAGGTCCCACGCGCCGCCCGGGGCGAGAAGCGAGATGCCCGCGTCCGGAACAGCGGCGAGTTCGACGCGAAGGCTCTTCACTGCGTCCGAATCCACGAGCTTGGCCTCGACGCCCTGCCCGTGTGTCTCGACCTGCTTCAGGTCGAAGTCTCCGTCGAAATCGAACAGCACTGTCTCGCCCATGTTCGCTCCCTCGCTGAAGGCCGCCGCCCGGGGCAGGTGCTGCCCGTATCCCGCGGCGGCACCGAGGCCCGCTAGGGCGCCGGCCGCGGCCCGCCGCAGGAACTCTCTCCTGGTAACGGCCCGCCTCTCCTGCTTCCTTCCGATATCGTCTCTCCGCGGGGCGATCCCGCCCGGCGATGGCGCTACTCCACGGCCTCCGCCACCGCCGACAGGAACTTCTGATGGTACTTCCCGAAGCTCTCACCGGCCATGTTGCGCGTCATCACCACGACCATGTCCTTCTCGGGGCTGATGAGCAGGTCGGCCGAGGAGGCCGCGCCGTGGCCGAAGGTTCGCTTGCCGAATTCTTTCTCGCTCATCCAGTAGCACCCAATGCCCGCATCGACGTTGGTGCTCGGCCCGAGCACCTTGGTCAGCTTCTCCGGCATCATCTGCGCGAAGGTATCCTCGCTGAAGAAGCGCATGTCGCCATAGGCGCCGCGGTTGAGCAGCATCTGCCCGATCTTCGCCAGGTCCATCGGCGCCGCGCGGGAGTCCCAGCTATTGCCGATCACGTCGAGGTTCTCACATCCCAGCGGATCGAGCAGGTGGTGCTTGTAGAAGAGTGGGATCGCCTCGCCGCTGGCCATCTCGATGATCTTGCCCGCCAACGAGTAGCCCGCTCCGTTGTACTCGAAGCGCTTGCCCACATCGAGGTATGGGTAGTAGTAGCCGATGAGCTGATCGAAGTCGTGGAGGTCATCGCCCCAGTGTCCCCACAGCCCGCAGGTGTGGGTGTAGAGATGGCGGATGGCGATGGGCGTCTCCACCTCGACGCCGCGGAAGGGCGGGAGGAACTTGTCCACCGTGTCGTCGAGATCGACTCTCCCCTGGTCCACGAGCGTCATCGTCAGCGTAGCGGAGAGGATCTTCGTGATGGAGGCGTTCCAGCTCTTGTCGGTGAGCATCATCGGCCGGCCGTCCCGCTCGCCGTAGGCCTTGTGGAGGAAGATGACACCATGGCGGGCGAGGCAGACGGCGAATCCCTGGTCGGTGTCGGCCGCCCATTCCTTCAGCACCGCGTCGATCTTCTCGACAGCCTCGGGGTCCACGCCGGCCTCTTCGAGAGTGCCCTCGCGCAGCACGGGCGCGGGCTCGCCCTCCTTCGGCCGCGGACACTCGAACGGGTCGGGGTAGGCTTCATCCATTTCGTAGAGCTTGCGCTTGAGCCCGACCCACCACTGGCGGTCCTGCGCGAACAAGTCGTCGGCGGCGGTGCTCTTCGGCCCGTCCGGGGTCGTCTCGGCCAGGCCGGAGAAGAGCGCGGCGATGTGCGGCGCGCGGTCGAAGTTGAGCCGGAAGAGCATCCAGAAGACATCGTTGATCGCTTCGGCCTGACGCTCGGCGATGCGCGGGTCGAGGCCCTTCATTGGCGGCAGGGCCCCCTGAAGGCCGGAGTACCGGGGGAACCACTTCAGCTCGTAGCTCTCTGGCATGCGGAAGAGCGTGCGGTAGAGGGTGAGCGGCTTGCCGTGCTCCGGCACGATCCTCACCACCGCGCCGTAGCGGCCGGGCTCGTCCGCCGACTCCGCTTCGTTGTACTGCCGATCATAGAACGTGCGCTCGATGGTGTAAGGGCCGATCAGATCCTCCGCGAGGTTGGGACTCTCGAAGTCGCACGATGGGAAGTCGTCGCCCCCGAAGACATAGGGCCGGAAGTGCAAGGGCACATGCTCGATGAGAACCCGGGCACGGGCCTGCTCGATGTCGGGAAGCTCGCAGGGCGCGACCACCTCGTCGTCGAGGCACACGGCGACCTCGGGCAGTGGCTCGCCCCGCGGCGGCAGCGGAACGACGAGCTTCGCCGACGCCTTCCCCTCCTCCTCGGCCAGCTCTGCGCTGGCGAGCGCGCGAGCCCCCTCACATAGCTCGACCGTCTCGCCGGCCAGCTCTCCCACCGCCGCCACATCGACGCGGATGCGGCGGAAGCGCTCGTAGGAGCCGCGGGCGGCGATGCGCACGGGCAGGCCGGGCTCCTCGGCCAGGCAAACGATGTGGCTGGCGCGGGAGCCGCCGTCGGAGCGCATGAGCGGATGCCAGACCGCGACAAAGCGGTCGTCCGGCCCGTCGGAGTCATTCACGAAGACCTGGAACGCGACCTCCTCGCCACCCGCCGGCGCGAGCTTCAGGTTGCTCCAGGGGAAGAACATCTCGAGGACATAGCCGCCTTCCTTCTCTCGCACCTCGATGTCGGCGGTCATCTCCTCCGACTTGTCGGCCCGCTCGTCGCCGGGCTGGATGCGAGTGTCGGGGTACTCGGGGTCCAGGCCGGGGCTGACGATGAACTGCGCATGGGCGGCGGTCTCGGGATTGGCCGCCACGAACAGCTCGATGGAGTCGCACTCCCACAGCTCTTTGGCGCTCCGGCTCTCATAGGGCGTATCGTCGAGCACGCTCACCAGCACCAGCAGGCCATCGCTGTTCCAGCCGAGGCGGCACTCCGCGTCGAGATCATCGGTGGGCCGCATGTTGAGATTGTCGCTGACCAGCAGCTCGATGCGGAAGCCCCGGCCGCCCCAATCCGCAGCATCTCCGTCAACTGAAATGCCTTCAAGCCGCGGCACGTCGCGTGCCGCATCGCGGCCGCCCGCAGTGGTTCCATCCGCTCCCGCCGACGCTATCACTAACACAAAGGCTACGAGGACGAAGAGCGCGACACAGAACGCCCGCCGACCGATGGCCCACGACGTCTGAGCGAGGTGTTCACACATGACTCTGGTCTCCTGTCACGTCCAGCGAGTCGGCCGGAGCGCCCTGCCTCCTCGCGGACAGATCTCTTGCACAACCGTCAATACATCCGCCGGCCGTCGCGCAACCGCTGAGCGAATGCGCAGGAAGCCTCCAACTGAGTGCGGACGAGTCGGATGATGCCTCTGCCCTGCTGGGCCTCCGAGGCCGCGGCAATGGGCACGTGGTTCGGCAGAAGTCCAGAATACTCCTCTCCTGGCGACCAGCTGCTATTCTTGGTGCGCCGACATTCACATCTTGCAGCCACACCTGGTCCGGGGGTACAATGCCTCCGACGAAGAAGGGGAACAGATGCGCCACGTGCTCCTACTGGCCTGCCTTCTCGTCACCGCGAGTCCGGCCCTGGCGCAGCACGCCCTGCCGATCCGACACGGAAGATGCTCACCCGCACCCACAGGCCTGAGCCCTATTGGCACGGATGATGTGGCTTGTTGGGCCCAGATATCGTTCGAGGCCGCGAGAACTAATGGCAGGCCAGTCGCGTCTAATCGTGCATACCGATGTGCGCGGGAGGGGATCCGATGCGCACGTATGGCTATACATGCCGAGACTCGTCTGGGACAGCCGATCGGGGACAGGTCGAAGCGATGGATCTCCCAGCGGCCGTCTCTGAGCTAACGGGAGGCGGGAGACAGGTCCTGCGGATACAGGAGCTGCTCCCCGGAGTTCTGGCGCCCAAGCCCCGCATAACAGAGCACGAGTTGGCGCTGTTCTTTCGCCATCTCGGATCCATGGTCGATACAGGGGTGTCGCTCGCGGAGGGGATCGACGTTCTTCGCCGGGACAGCCCGAACCAGCATCTCCATCACGTGCTCCACGAGGTAGCCCGAACGCTGGCTCGCGGCCGTCCTCTGTCAGAGGCACTCTCCCAGTTCCCGCGCACGTTCTCACCGACGTACCTGGCCCTCGTCCGCGCGGGCGAACGGAGCGGCCAGCTCCCGAGACTGCTGGGGGAGATCGCTGACCACCTGGAGGAGGCCGGCGCCATCACCAGGCGCCTCGTGACTGCACTCATCTACCCCGCGGTAGTGGGCAGCGCGCTCGTGCTCATTGCGACGACCTTCGTGACGGTTGTCCTTCCGCAGTGGTTCGCCGTGTACGCAGACCTGGGCATCCTCGACAATCTCCCGTGGATCACGGGTTGGCTCATGCGAGTATCGGCAATCGTGCTGCCTACGCTCGTCGTGATCGGGGTAGCGGCACTGATCGCGCTTGCGATATGGGCAGCGATGTCGCGAAGCAGAGTCGGCTCAGCGGTGTTGGACGCGCTGAAGCTGAAGCTTCCCTTCCTCGGTCAGGTGACCTACCACGCCGGGCTTGCTCGATTCGCCACCACGCTGGGGCTGCTCCTGAAGTATCGCGTGCCCACCCTCGATGCAATGGCGCTCGCAGGCGACGCCTCCGGCAGCGCGGAGATCGCACGCGGTGCCCGACAGAGCGCCGCCATGCTCTCCCGCGGCCGAACGTTCGCAGACGCCGTGGCAGACGCTCGTGTGTTCCCGCGATCGCTGACTGCGCGCGTGACGGCTGCCGAAAGCGGCAGCGCGTTGCCCGAAGCGCTCCAGTCGACCGGCCGGTTCTACGCGGGACACGCGCAGCACCTGGCCGCCTTGTTTGGTGCGGTGATCGAACCATTCTTCATTATCCTGCTCGGCATAGGGGTCGCGTTCATCCTGGGAGGGATCTTTGCTCCCTTACTGAGGGCCATCAGCGCGCTGCAGTCCGGCAACATGTACTAGCGTGCTGGAAGGCAGACGGCCCAAGGAGGCTGCCATGGACGAGATCATCACTCGCACTCGCTGGTTCCGCCGTCGGCACGTCGAGCTCCATATCTCCGACAGTGGCGTTACAGTGCTGTCGCGGAACCTGCTGCCGGGGTTCGGCGAGACCACGGAGCTGGTGAGGTGGGATGAAATGCTCGCCGCCGAGGCAGAGCCAGCCGGCCGGGCCAAGGGGCTGCGGATAAGCAGGCGCGACGGGAAGCCGGATGTTATTGTCAGCGGTCTGATCGCGGAGCAGTCCGAGTGGGCTGCCAGGCTGATGGCCGATGAGCTCGACCGCCGTGCCCGACGGGCCGACCCAGTCATGCACAACGCGGTGCCCGCCCCCGAGATCCCGGACAAGATAGAAGAACTGGTCGCATCGGGTGATGGCGCTATCCCTGCGGTCGTGGACTTCCTGCTGGCGCAAGGCGTCTTCCATCAGGCCAGTGACGTCCACTTCGAGCCATATCACCGGGTGCTGCGGGTACGGTATCGGATCGATGGGCTGCTTGAGGATGTTGTCGAGCTCGACGCTGCACTGACCGACCCCCTGCTCGCGCGCCTCAAGCTGCTGGCAAATCTAGCCATGTTCCGCAGCGACGTGCCTCAAGAGGGCCGAGTGGTCATCGAACTCCAGGGCCGCTCTGTGGACCTCCGAGTTTCGGTGCTCCCGACGCTGCACGGCGAGAAGGCCGTCGTACGGATCTTCGACTCGGCGAACGCTCTTCGCCCACTCGATCAGTTGGGCATGAGCCCCGATGTTCAGGAGCAGTTCGTCTCCCTTCTCTCCCGTCCCCAGGGCGCCATACTCCTTACCGGGCCGGCGAACTCGGGAAAGACGACGACGCTCTACGCTGCAATCCAGCACATTCATGACCACCGACGTGGCCTCGCCTCGATTGTGACAGTCGAGGACCCGGTAGAGTATGATCTCGGCATCGTCAGCCAGACACAAGTCAACCCCGTGGCGGGCCTCACCTTCGCAACCGGCCTTCGCACCGTGCTGAGACAGGATCCCGAAGTGATCATGCTGGGGGAGATCCGCGACCTCGAAACGGCGGAGATCGCCATCCGAGCCGGGCTCACGGGCCACCTCGTTCTCAGCACGGCCCATGCGCGGTCCGCGGCCGGCGTCTTCGCTCGTCTCCTCGACATAGGGCTCGAGCCATTCCTGGTCACCTCGTCCGTCAGTGCCGTCGTCGCGCAGCGTCTCGTGCGCACGCTTTGCCCGGACTGCGCGGCCGACAGTACGCCGACGTCAGATTCGCTGGCCCGCCTGGGGCTGAGGGAGGTGCCTCCCGGGGCTCGCCTCCGTATCCCCAACGGATGCGACGCATGCCGAGGCACCGGCTATCGTGGGCGAACCGGCGTCTTCCATCTGCTCCCGATGAACAACGCCTTGCGGCAGCTGGTGATGGCGCGCCTTCCCGCTCAAGAGCTGGAGCGAAAAGCAGCTCAGGTCGCTCCCGGATCGCTGCTGGAGGCCGGCGCGCAGAGGGCAATCGATGGCACCACCAGCGTCGAAGAGATTGCCCGCGTGATCGGACCAGAGGACTAACAGTGGCACTTCTGCCCGCAATCGCCGCCCTGTTCGCGCTCGCCGTCGCGGGGCCCGCGCCGGCCCAGTCTGAGGGCGGTTCGACGGCCGGGCGGAGCGCGCCCGAGGCAGCTCCTGCTCCTCAGATGCAGGCGCCTCGCGGCCGCCGAGCGATTGCGGCCCGCCGTGCCTCCGCTCGCACGGCTCGGGGTGGACGCACGCGAGTGGGGCTCGGCATGGGCAGCGGACCGCGCGCCCCGCGCGGAAGGGGCAGCGCGCGCTCTCCGTCGCCAGGAACACTGTCCGCGCGCCCGCCATCGTACACGCAGACGCCGGATGCACCGAAGTTATGGCGCGCCGCAGGCCCGTATTGGGCGACGATTCTGATGGCGGCCCTGTATCTGGTGCTGCTGCTGTCCTTCTGGAAGTGGGCGCGCCTGCGAGGCATCCTCCTTGCGCCATTGCTCATCTTCGCCGTCGCGATCACCCTCTCCGCGCCACTCGGATACTGGACCGCCGTGGTGCTGATACTCCCGTATCTCCTTGTACTGCTCGCGTTGTGGAACTGGGTGCGCACGCGCCGGCTCGCCCTATTCCTCCTCCTCCTCTTAGCTACTGGCCTCCTCTCTCTGGTAGCTACTGCTGGAAGAGGCGGGATCCAATGGCCCTACCCCGCGATCGTGGTCACCGTGGGCGTTGCGATGCTTCTGATCCGTCTCTGGCCTCGGTGGCGCTTACTTCGCAGCCCACTCCCCAAGCGGCTGCCTCCCAGGACGCCGGTCGCGCGCGGCGTGCTCGACAGCTGCGCCTGGCCGAACAAGAACGTCCACGGCGTAACGACAGTCAGCGTTCTCATCGCCTTCGTGATGGTCTTGGTGGTCGCCGGCGCGGCCGTCTCCTGCCTGGGCCGTGCCGCTCAGGTGAGTCGAGGCGCGCAACGGTCGTTCGTGGCCACCACGCTTCTTGAGGGAGAATTTGAGCGGCTGAGAGCCGGCGCGGTCACCGTCGCAGAGGTGGAGCGGGATCTTTCCCTCCGCGCAAGCAGGCTTCTGCCGAACGCAGGCGCGCGCGCCGGGGTGGCGCGCCCCGAGGCCGGTGACTTGCTGGAACTAGACCTCGAGGTAAGCTGGCAGGAAACGGGCAGGCCGCGGCGCACGGCCGGGCTGGCCGGCCTCGTGTACACGGGAGGATGAGCGGACCAATGCCGAGCAGAATGCGCGGTGCACTGCTGCTGGACGTTCTCATCGGGACTGGGCTTCTGACCATCCTCGCCGCGCTTGCGGGAGGCTTGGTCTGGAGCGGGCTGCAGGTGGTTCGCGCGCAGGCACACTCGGCTGAGGCCCTTGCTCAGGCCCGGGAAGCACTGGCATCGCTTGCAGAGGATGTTTCCGCGGCGCGGAGAGTGGACTGCCCCGGTGAGGCCCTCACGCTCATGACCAGTGATGGTCAGGACATCACATACGGAGACACCACCACAGGGTTGAAGCGAGCGGGTGCCGAGACCCCACCAGCGGAGTGGCCCCTCCTGCGGGCCAAGTTCTCTCTGTCGCAGTCGGGCCTCGTGGACGTCCGGCTGACCATAACCGGCTCGGGGCGTCGCCCCCCGACGATCTGCGAATCCGCGATGTGGGCGCGCGCATTGTCAACACCATGACTGGCACCAGGTGGGACAGTCAACGTGGCTCTGCGGCTCTGCTGGGGCTGCTGTTCGGCCTGGCGATGATCGCCGTCCTGTCCGCAGTGACCTCGCTGACGACCATCCATGTGCGGTCAGCCCAGCGCCACCGCCGACACGCCGAAGCAAAGGCGGCGGCCGAATCAGGGGTGGCCGCCTGCATGAGCGCGTTGGTCAGCGGAAGGCAAGTTGGCCAGCTGTCTGGGACGGCGCCGGGCGGGCGGTATCGCGTCCGATGCTCCCAACAGGGCTCGAGCTTCACCATCGAGAGCACCGGCAGCGTGCGTTCAGACACAGGCTCTTCGTTCGACTGTGTCGTCCGGTTGAGCGGCAGGCTCGAGGCCGGACGGCCGCGCTACACTGGTTGCTCGGTGGACATCGCCACATGGAGGGGCAAGCGGTGAAGGGGAAGGGATTCACGCTCATGGAGCTGAGCGTCGTCTTGTGCCTGATCGCGCTGGCGATTGCCGCCTCTATCATGGTCTACGCTGGAAGCAGAGGAGCGGCGAAGCGAACGATCTGCTTGAACAACCTGAAGAACCTCGGGCTGGCAATGCAGATGTACTCCCTGGACAACGACGGGTGGTTTCCGCCAAGCCTGGGCCTGGATGCTCTCGATACCTATGTCAAGAATAGGGACGTGTTCCGCTGCCCCGCAGAGTCCCGACATCGAGAGGTGGCGGGCGAGTTTACGACCGACTACATCTACAGAGCCGGCCTGTCCAACGAAGATCCGGCGGGTGAGCTGGTTGCCGCCGACGACGAGCCGCGACATCAGCGGGGCGCGAACATGCTCTCCGTGGACGGCGCGGCCCGCTGGCAGCCAGCTTCCAGATGGCGACTGTTCGTCGCTCAGGTGGAAGGGAGAGACGAGTCGTGAAAAGACGAGCGTTCACTCTGATCGAACTGCTGGTTGTGATCGCAATTATCGGGATTCTGACGTACGCGGTCCAGCCGGCGCTCATGGCTGCCAACGAGCATGCACGCCTTACGGTCTGCCGTGCGCGCCTGATGGAGATCAGCTTCGCGCTGCGGCTCTACATGTCGGACTGGGATGCGGCGCCGATGACGCTGGATAGCCTGCACGCGCTTGGCTACATAGACAACGACATGGTGCTGGAATGCGCCTACGCACACGCTCCCTTCGACTACCAGCGGCCTGATCCTGACGCGCCCAAAGACACGGTCATCGCCAGCTGCCCGAATCACCCGCACGCCCGGGGCCGGAGTGCCGCAGTGCTGTACCTCAACGGCAAGGTGATCCTGGATCGAACACGAGAGTGAAGCCGCGCCAGCTCCACCTCCCCTACTCCTCCCGACCGCGCACACGCCAAAGGCCGTACACGAACCCCACCTCCGCCACCGCCAGCGGCAGCAGGCTTGCGATGCCTGTCAGACCCATCAGCATGCCGAGGTTCCCGTGCTTCAGATCTCCCGCGGCAAACCCTCCCAGCGCCGCCCCCAGCGGATTCCGCACATCAACCGGAATCCCAAACGGATTCTGCGCGCACACGATCATCATGAACCCGATCGAGATCACCGCCAGCGCCTTCAGCACGAACGGCCACCTCTTCCCCGCCTCCGCCGCGGCCAGCATCAGCAGCGGTATCGCCGCGATCTGGTAGCGCGGCCCGTAGGCCGTGCCGGCCGGCCAGTCCGTGTACCCCGAGTGGATCAGCAGCACTGCGACCCATGCCGCCCCGATCATCACCGCCTCGGCCCGCCTCTTGCGGGCCAGCAGAAACAGCCCTGGCAGCGCGAGGAGCAGCACCGGGCTCCCGTAGAACAGGCCGCGGTACGGGCCGATGGTGACCTGGTACAGCGCCTCGGGCTTGGGCGCGCCGATGCCCAGCAGTCCGGCCTCGTGGTGCGCGCCGAGTGTCGCGTGATGCGCCTGCGGCAGCTCCAACGGGCCCCCGAAGCTCGCCCAGTTCGCGCCGAGTTGGATGCACAGCACGAGCACTCCGACCGCCGCGAAGAGAGCAACGCGGCCCGCCGCGCCGGCCGCTCCCGTGCGCTCCTCCTGCTCCCGCCCGAGCGCGATCCAGACCGCATACAATCCGATGAACAAGGCGATGACCAGGCCCATGAAATCCGAGATCGCGCCCAGGCCCGCAAGCGCCCCGGCCGCCGCCGCCCGGCCCGTCGACCACTCCCGCCGCTGTCTCCACAGCAGCATGAACGAGCCGCACACACACACCGCCGCGAACTGGTGCCCGAACAGAGCCGTCGAGTACGGCAGCGCCAGCGTCCCGAGCCCATAAACGAACGCAGCCCAAACCCGAAGCCCCGAACTCAGGCCGAGCTCCGCCAGAAACAGGTACAGCAGCGCGCCCAACAGCGCCGCGGGAATCGCGTTCACGACGACGTTCGCGATGCGGAGCGCGAGGTAGACCGCCATATTGAAGTCCACTCCGGCCGTGCTCACCGCGCGCCGTGCCACCCAGTACACAGGGACCCCAACCAGGCTCGGCCCGATCAGCTTATCGCTGTAATACTGTCCCTGGTACCTGGCCGCGTCTCCTCCGCCTTCCGGCAGGAACGGATAGTCGTCGATCACCAGCGAGCCGCGCTCCGCAAGCGCGTAGATCTGCGCGCTTCGCGACTCCACGTTCCAGTTCCCGCCGAGATAGAAGAAGTACCCGTAGCAGCACAGCAGCGCGAGCCCGATCAGCAGCGCGCGCCGCCGCTCCTCTGTCCGGCCGCTGTCTCCCTCGCGTGCCATCATCCGGCGACCATGGTACGCATCCCCTTCCCAGGCGTCAAGCAAGCTGGAGGAGTTGCCCCCGCATGCGAGGAAGGCAGATCCGCGCATTGCACAGGCCGCGTCACACGGGCTGTGCGGAGGGACGACCCATGCCGCCGAAGATCACGAGTCTGCTGCGGGAAACCGACAGGGGCGAGCGGCCCGCAGAGCTGCCGTATCCCACTATGCTGAAGGATCTCGCCTGCCAGGCAATGCAGCGCCAGCCGCTGTACGACTATCGCGGGAGGTCAGCCCGCGTGGTGCGGGCACGTCTATCCGAAGTCAGGCGCCTCGTGAGACTCCGCCTCGGACTCTCGGCGCGGGACATACCCGCTCGCCCGACCACCGTGGCCGAGCGCAGGGCCGTCCAGTTCGACGGCTTCTCCATCAGGCCGCTCGTCCTTCAGCGGGGAAGAGGCTGGTACATCACCGCCCACCTCTACATTCCGGATGGCCTGACGCGGCCCGCTCCCGCCGTCATGCACGTCCACGGCCACTCATATGCCGGCAAGTCAACCGACTTCTACGCGCGGCGATGCCGCGGGCTCGCCCGACTCGGGTTCGTCGTTCTCTTTCTCGATTTCCCCGATGCCGACGAGCGCAAGGGAACCGGCCATGCCCTCTGGTACCCGGTCCTCGCCGACATGCCGCTCCAGGGCATCATGGCGCTCGACAACTCCGCCGCGCTGACATTCCTCGCCGGACTCCCCTTCGTGGACGAGCAGCGGATCGGCGTGACAGGAAGCTCCGGCGGCGGCAATCAGACGGTGTACTTCTCCGCGGTTGACACCAGAGTTGCGGCCTCCGCCCCCACCAACGCGCCGACCATGCTCGCCGAGCACGCGCGGACCGGGTCGGGCGCCTACTGCCACTGTGAGGCCATACCGGGCCTGGTAGCCGCCGGCCTGGAGTATCACGACCTCCTCGCCGCGATAGCCCCTCGGCCGCAGCGCGTCTTCGCCGGCATCCGCGATCCGCTGTTCCCGATCATCGGGGCCCGCAAGGCAGTCGCGGAGGCGGCCCATGCCTACCGCGCGCTCCGCGCCGCCCCGTGTACGCTCGAAGAGCACTACTGCGAGCATAGCTGTCCGGCAGACATGCGAGAGGGGACCTACCGCTTCTTCGAGCGGGCGCTGAAGCGCCCCGGCGATCTGGCAGGGCCCGGAGGCGAGGGCGAGGACGTTGAGTTGGCCGACCCCCGGCTGCGCGCCTTGCCGAGACGCCCCGCGAGATTCCTGACGGTGGGGGACCTCTTCCGCGCTCGGCTGCGCGGCGTCCGTCCGAAGCGCGCCAGCGCGGCCGCGCTCAACCGGCTGCTCGGCCGGAAAGCCGCCGACTCACGCGCCGAGTGCCGCCTGCGCGTGGATGGGCCCCGCTGGTCCCGCCTCCTGCTGGAAACGTCAGACGGAGCGCTCCTGCCCCTGGCGGTACGTCGAAGTCGGACGACGCGGACGACGCTCGCAATTGCCGATGAGGGCAAAGACAGGGCGCTCGCGCAGTTGGCCAAGCGTCGCGGCCGCGTGGCGGCGTTCGACTGGCGGGGACAGGGAGAGACCGCACCCCCGGAAGATGAATGGCACCAGCGCGCGAGCCACTACCTGGCCTTCGCCGGCCAGACGCTGGCCGGCGGGCGGGTGACTGACCTGATCGCGGTCGTGCGCTGGCTCCAGGGAGATGGCTCCCAGGTCCAGAAGATTCTCGCCTTCGGAGGCGAGGCGAGCCTCCTCGCGCTGCTCGCGGCCTCCGTGGAGCCGCGTCTCCCAAAGGTCGAGCTGCACGGCCTGCCCCGCACCCTCAAGGATGCTCCATGCCTCATCGGCCAGGTCAAGTACACAGCGTGGGTGCCCGGCCTTGCGCTGCTCACCGATATCCCCCAGCTCCTCAAGTCCCTCGGGGATCGCGCCGTCGTCCGCCGCTGGATCGATCCGGGCGATGAGAACCCGCGGGAGGGGTATACGTAGCCTCTGGTTCACAGTCGCTGACAGTGTCGCCCGCCGTCGTCCGGCGACCATGGCACGCCTCCCCTTCCCAGGCGTCAAGCAAGTCGGAGGATGTCGGGCAGGAGTCGAAAGCGGCGCCGCTTGTCGGCGCGCCGCACGCTCGCTATCTCAGGGATCGGTACTCATTCGGCGTACAGCCATGGTGCCTGACGAAGGTCTTGCACAGATGGCTCACGTCAGCGAAGCCCGCGGCCTCCGCGATGGCTTCCACGGTAGCACCTGTATGGCGCAGTCGATGGGCTGCGAAGGCCAGACGGGCCCGCAGGCAGAATCTGCCGAAGCTCGTCCCCATGGCGTTCCGGAAGATGCGCTGGAACTGCGAGCGACTGAGCCCACAGGCGCCGGCGGCCTCGTCCACTTTCACTCGATGCCGCGGCTGCTCCTGAACGAGCTTCACCGCTGGCGTCATCCTTGCAAGGTTGCTCAGGTGGTCGCCGGCAGCAGACCGCCGCCCGACGGGCGGCGAGGCGCCGGGAACCCGGCACAGTTCGCTTACGATCCGCAATAGGTCCAGCCGGATCATGGTCCTCCAGAAGGGTCCCTGCTGCTTCGTCTCCCGGCGTATGTCATTTCCAATCGCCAGCATGCGTTGGCGCAAGTCAGCATCCGTGACACGAGGCCGGGAATCGGGCGGACTTGCGAAGAGGTCAAGATAGGGCGGGTCGCCGCTCATCTGATCGGTGAGCAAGTCGGGGAGGAAGACCAAGGCGATGTTGGTCGTGCCGGCGTACACCCGCCACGCATGAGGCTCCCACATCCCGCACAGCCACACATCGCCTGGGCCGCACTTGAACTCGGCCTCGGCGAAGTGCATGTCAAGCTCCCCGCTCAACACCATGCCTACTTCCATGCCCGCGTGGACATGGCCCTTCATTCGCGTGTGATCCGACCGGAAGAAAGAGGCGAGCACATCCCAGCCCACGGCCAACTCCGTGGTTGCCAGTTGTCGCTCTATCTGCTCTTCTGGGATGACCGGGAACACTGCTTTTCCCCGCGTGACACTATCTTACACCAGCAGGAGTCAACTGTACAGTGACCTGGGCCGGCCGAGATGCGAGAATGGGGCAGTACCCGAGCTCCGCGCTGAACTGGCAGCCGAGAACGGCAACTGAGGGTGTTTGAGGGATGGCTCGACGACTCGGGCGAGTACTCTCCTGGGGCACAGGGAATCCATGTCCCCGGGCGTGGCGGGAAGAGCCGGCGCCAATCGAAAGGAGGTAATAAGCAGTCGGCATTCGGATGCCCGCAATCTGCCATAGCGAGCGTGGGCACTATCGTCGGCAGGTAAAGGAGCTATGATGAGGAGAAAGCGAAAGGGATTCACCCTGATAGAGCTGTTAGTTGTCATCGCGATCATCGGGATACTGGCAGCGATGGTGTTCCCGGTCTTCGCACGCGCGCGCGAATCCGCGCGCAAGGCGGTGTGTCTGTCTAATGTGAAGAACATCGCCCTCGCCGTTCAGATGTACCTTGCGGACAACAATGACACCCTGCCACCTGGCGAGCACAGGGAGGAAGTGATGGAGTTCCTGAGGAGCGCGCCAGGCGGCGGTGACCCCGCCGACGGGGACGGCTGCCGGTACGGGTACACTGACGGGAACGAGCGCGTCGAGGGATTTGCCACTTGGGGCAACCCATATCTGCGGTGGCCGGTGGTTTTTGATGAGTACGTCAAGAACCGCGACGTGTGGCGGTGCCCCAGCGCGAAGATCTCTGGTGGCGCCACCTTCATCCTTCCCGGACCGGATTGGGTCGGATATCTGAGGGCCACTCAGGGCCAGTGGGGGGGTGGAAACTACTCCGGCGTCGGCCCCTGCCAGCGCTCCTACCCACCGGGATGGGGCGGCGATGTCACCGACTCTATCTTCCAGGAGCGGCTGGGGACTCCTTATGCCCAGTTGACTGGTTCCGGCGAAGATGAAGCCCACAAGGCCTTCGTGCAGAGCATTGGGATGAACGAGGAGATGCCGGAGCTGAAGTTGGTGGCAGTGGAGGACCCCGTGCACTTCGTCATCTGCGGCGATGCCGGGGTTGACGTGTGGTCCACCTCCAGCCCTGCTATACTGGCATATCCGGAGATCTGCTGCGCGGAGTGCGCTGGGATTTACCCTGGGACGTGGCGGGACGAGACCGAGGCATGCACGCAGATCCAGATGCAGGAGTGCCCGGAGTGTAGCGACCTACACGCGACCTACCAGTGGCTCGCAGATCCAGACCGGAGGAGGATGAGCACCCGGCACCTCGGCGGGAGCAACATCGGGTTCCTGGACGGTCATGCTGCGTGGATGAAGGCCGAAGCGATCATCGCCGCCTACGACGACGGGGACCTGGAAGGCCTCTTCGACTGGTGCGGTTGCGCGAGCAGGGAGTTGTACATAGAGAACTGTGGGGAGCCTGCGCCAGGCATGATCTTCCTGCGCTAACGGCAAGTCAAGGTCTCGGCCCAGCCGAGATCGATGTGTGGACAGCGACGGAGCGCCTGATCGGGCGCTCCGTCCTGCGTGGCCCTGTCCGCGGCTTGGAATGCGCGGCCGAAGGATCGCTCCGCCATCGGTCGACAGCACGGCCGGGCACTCAGAAAGCGACGAGGCCCTGGCTAGTCCGGTTGAGGGCGAGGCCGATGATGGGGCAGGATCGAGAAAGATTGCAGCACGGGAAGGGGATTCCTGCCGTTCGCGGCGAAGCCTCTTCGACGAGTGGACTGTGCGGTCTCGGCCGGACGGAGGCGGGGAAGGGAGGTGAATGAGACCACCGCGCCAGCCTGACCTGAGCCGCCAGTATGCCGCTGGATGCGGCACCTGACAAGGAGGTTTCAAGATGACGAGACCGCGGAAGGGCTTCACGCTGATCGAGCTGCTGGTAGTTATCGCGATTATCGGGATTCTGGCAGCGATGGTGTTCCCGGTCTTCGCACGCGCGCGCGAATCCGCGCGCAAGGCGGTGTGCTTGTCGAACGTCAAGAACATCGCCCTCGCCATTCAGATGTACCTGGCGGACAACAACGACACGCTTCCTCCAAGCGAGCACAACCAGCGCGTCGTAGACTACATGTGGGCCGTGCCCGGCGGCACTGATCAGGATCCGAACCGGTGCGAAGATCAGGGCGGGTACGAGCAGTTTGCCTGGCGCTGCAATCCGTATCTGCGCTGGCCCGTGGTCCTGGAAGAGTACGTGAAGAACCGGGACGTCTGGCGATGTCCCAGCGCCAAGCTCTCTACGGGCGCAGCGTTCATCCTGCCATATGCCGACTTCGTGGCGTATCTCCATAGCACCGAAGGACAGTGGGGCGAAGGCAGCACCTACTACGGCTTCGGCCCATGCGCCACCAGCTGGCCGCCGGGATGGGGCGGTGTCATCACCGACTCCATCTTCCAGCAGTCCCTCGCTGGGACCAACATCGTGAACTTGGCCGAGGATACGGGCGTGCAACATAAGTCCTTCGTCCAGAGCATTGCCTACAACGGGAATGCGATTGGGCTGAAGATGGTTAGCGTCCAGGACGCCGCCAGGCACGTCATCTGCGGCGACGGCGGCGGCCTGTCCGACGCAGGCAGCCCCGGCACGCTGGCCTATCCCGACATCTGCTGCGCGGAGTGCGCGGGCATCAACTGGTCGGCCTGGGGCTGGCCAACGTACAATGCTGACGGCAGCCCACTGTGTCCCGACGGCACCTACTGTCCAGAATGCTGGGCTGCGCACGCCAACCTCATCTGGATCAAGGACCCCGATTTGAGGAAGGCGAGCACCCGGCACCTGGGCGGCAGCAACCTCGGCTTCCTGGACGGCCACGCCAGGTGGTTCCTAGCCGAGCGAATCCTCGCTATGGCCAGCGAAGATGAGCTCGGTGGCATCGCGCCCTTCTGCGGCGGTGGCACCCGCGAGCTCTACATCCAGAACTGCGGCGAGCCGCCGGTCGGTGCAGAGTTCCTGTACTAGAGACAAGTGACGCTCGCGCCCCTTGGGGCGCGGTACCTGCCTGTTCGTGAGCGGAGCGCCCAATCGGGCGCTCCGTCTCCTTTGGCCTCCTCCGATCGCAGGAGGCCGCCTGCCCCGGCCTCCTCTCTCACACGTGCGACTTGACCCGTTCGATGTATGCCTGCCACACTCTGTCCATGTGGGTCTCGGCCTCATCGGGGGGCACGAAGTTGTGGGAGATGTTGACGAGAGGCGGCTGGCCGCGCTCCGTGAGGAGCTGCGCCACTTCACAGTTGATGGCATTTACCGCGGTGACGAACCCGAACGTTGACCCAGGGCCCACCTTCTCTTTCAGGCCCGGAATGTCAATCATCGCATCGCCGGCCGGCACGCAGGTGTCCACCACGATGTCTGCGATCTCGCACAGGCGCTTGCCGCTCGAATGCCGCGCTGGAACCGCCTGAGTGTGTTCCAGAGACGTCAGCGCGACCAGCGTGAGGCCGCGCTCCTTGGCCTCGAGGGCCATGTCTACCACGACCCCGTTGATGCCCGACTGCGAGAAGAGCATCATGGTGTCCCGTGGGTCGAGGCGGTAGTTCTTCAGGATCTCCCGTGCGAAACCTTCGAGGCGCTCCAGGAACAGGAACTGCGGCACCCCGCTGTCGCCGACCACGTTCGTGAAGTAGGAGAGACAGTGCTCGGTCATTGGATGGTAGCCGACAAAGCCGCCGATGCGCGGGTAGCACTCCATCACCGGCAGTGTGGCGTGGCCGGTGCCAAATAGATGCACCATGCGACCGGCTTGGATCGAATCGGCGATTGCCCCGGCCGCCGCCTTGATGTTGGGCATCTGGGTCTCCCGGATGCGTCGGTGAATCTCCTCCGTCTTAGCAAACCACTGGTCGGCAGGCATCACGAGTCTCCCTCCTGGTTATCGAGTTGTCCGACGGCCAACCTGGCAGCTCCCATCCAAGCTGCGTCCTCGCCCAGCTCTGCAGTGACGATTCGCACCCCGGAGACCATGTGCGGCTGGGCCTCGGACCTGACGATCTCCTGTATGCGCGGCAGGATCAGGTCGGCGCCCCCGATCATGACTCCTCCCGCCAGCACAATGACCTCGGGATCCAGCAGACTCACCATGTTGGCGACGGCCGAGCCCAGTGCCGCGGCCGCCCGTTCCACCGCCTGCTGCGCCCGGCGCTCCCCTTCCCGCGCTGCCCGCAGCGCCTCCTCCGCGGTCCGTTCCCCGGCCGCCTCCGCGATCGCCGGCCCTGAAGCCACTGATTCAAGCCATCCTCTGCCCTCTGTTCGCACCCCTCCGCTCTGGGCCCCCTCCATCACCCACCACCCCACTGCCCCCGCGATCCCGACGCGTCCGGGATGGAGACGGCCCCCGAGGATCATACCTCCCCCGATTCCTGTGCCAACCGCCACCAGCGCGGCATCACGTGCCCCTCTCGCCGCGCCGCGCCACCACTCGCCAGTGACCCAAGCCTGCCCGTCGTAGTGGAGCGAAGTGCGAGCCCCGAACGCCTCGCCGATCGGAGGCGCCACCGCTACCTCGTCCTGCCAGCCGGGGATGTTGGGCGCCCATAGCACGGAGCCGCGCGCCCGGTCAATCACTGCGGGCACAGCGACCCCTATCGCCGCCACGGCATCTCTCGACACTCCACCGTCTTGGAGAACCCCCTCGACCAACTCGATGATCTGGGAGATAACTTGGGTGCCGCCCTCGGGGGCCGTGTTCGCGCGGCGGCAGGCGAGGACGCGGCCGCCCTCTTCGACCAGCCCGACGGCAATCTTGGTTCCTCCTACATCCACTCCGGCAAGGAGATCGTGGGACTGCATGCAGTACCTTCCCGGGCAGGTTCGAGGGACGATCGGCAAGTACCGGCATTCTCCGAGCAGCTGTGGTCAACCTGCACGCGGCAATGTATGCCGCGTCAACGGCTGTTTGCGGGGCGCCGGTGGGAGGACTTGGCGGCGGGCGCGAGGAACGGTCCGGCAGCATGGACTTAGGAGCGGGAAAGTGGCTGGACTCCGCAGCGAGACGGTGAATCTGTGTTGGGGGCATGAGTCGCTCTGGCAGGTCGAGCCCAGTGGGGTGGAGGGGAATGAGCTTTCCGTTCCGGGGATCGGCGGGAGATCGCCCTTCACGCTGACGCTAGCCCGCGCCGGGCGCTGGAAGAGCGCCCCGCGCCACATCGAGCCGGACCATCCCTACCTGTTGGAGTGCGATCTCAGGGGACGCGGCCGGATCGGACTTGTCTGGGTGCGAGAAGGGAGGCCGTTGAAGGACGCGGGGAGCCCGGAGTCGAGGGAGCGAGAGACTTGGGATTCCCCGGAAGCTACGCCGCGGTTGGACCAACTGGCCGAGATCGCCACTGTCTGGTCGGATGAGGTCATGGCCGAAGATTGGCAGCGCCTGACCGTCGGGGGCGTCAGCCCGCGCGCGGCAAACCGCGTGCAGGTTGTGCTCGAAGGCCTGGGCGAGGAGAAAGCTGACTTCGACGCTCCCTATCTTGATGGGCTTGGTGACGCTCCAATAGAGATCGTGCTGCCGGCCGGATATCATCCCAACAGCAGCAAGGTGGTGGTGATCGCGCTCAGGGAGGCGGCCCACAGTGGGCGGTTCGAGGTCCTTTCGGGAGACGAGGTGGTTTCCTCTGGGCCGCTCCAGCGCTGGGGAGAGTACATATGGGGGCGGGAGTACTGGTCGGCCGACCTCACCGCACTCAAGGACGCCGGAACCTACCGAGTGCGGGCGATCCTGGAAGATGGGCGGGAGGCTACGTCACCGGAGTTCGAGATCGACACCGACCTGTACCTGCGACTGCCGAACCTCACCCTCGGCTGGTATCGAACTCAGCGCTGCGGCGTAGAGGTGCCCGGCTGGCACAAAGCCTGCCATCTCGATGACGCGCTGCTCGGCTCCAGCCACAATCGTCCACTCGGCCCGGGAGGAGAGTGGACGATAACAGGGGAGGCCGACCTCACCGGTGGGTGGCATGACGCAGGAGACAATCACAAGTACATCTGCTGGTGCTATACCGCGCTGTGGGCATTGTCTCGGCTTCAGAGCATCCAGAAGGAGGACCTGCGGGGCCTCGGCGAGTCCCTCCCGGACCCCTTGGCAGAGGCCGCCTGGGAGGCTCGCTTTGTGCTTAAGACCATGAGCGAAGACGGCCTGTTCCCTCTCGGTGTGATCTCTCGGTTCGGCTGGGTCAGTGGGCCGATCCATGAGGAAACCGACAATCTCCCCAACACCGGCGACGAGCGAGCCCTCCCCTCCGCTCACGAGCGCATATGCGACATCCCAACGTACGGCCCTGTCTTCACGTCCGCCTTGGTCGCCAGCTCTCTGGCCGACCTCGGCGTTGCGGTTCGGGAGCATGACGCAGCGCTATCTCACGCTTGCTTGAACTCCGCACGCACTACCTGGGACCACCATCATCTCGCCGAGCCCGTGGACGCTGAGTACCTGCGCTGGCACGCGGCATTCGCCCTCCTTTCGGCCTCCCTCTACCGTCACCGAGCCGAGGAGGAAGTCCGTCTCGACCTGGAGGGACGCGTCTCTCGGATACTGGCCCAGCAGAAGCCGGAGGGCGTCTTCCCATTCCCGAAGAACGCAGCCGACTACCGCGCCCAGGTGCTGGGCGTGCCCCGGGAGCAACGGGCCAGACTCCCCTACCTGTCGCCGGACAGGGCCCCCTACGCCATCTCCCACGAGGCCTGCGGCCTCGACTACATCCCCGCTCCCTTCACCTATCTTCATGCCCTCCTGGACTACCTCGATCTCTTTCCCGACGGCCCGCAGGCCGACCCGTCGAGACGGGCCCTGGCACTGACGATGGATCTGGCCGAGTCCCTCTGTAAGCGAACCCCCTTCGGCCACATGATGGAGTGGACCTTCGCCCCCGACCCGGCCAACTTCGTCCACATGTTCCACGGGTACAACTGCGCGCTGCTCTCGCTGGCGGTCGTTGCCTGCCGCACGGCCCGTGAGCTCGGACGACCACAGTTGCTGTCGCTGGCCGAACGGCAGATGCAGTGGGTGTTGGGGCGCAACCCAAGAGGAACCAGCCTGGTGTGTGGCGTCGGTCACAAGCAGCTCGGCGTCTACCACACAGGGCTGGCGCACTACCCGGAGCATCGAGTCGGCGAGCAGCCCGGAGGCGTTGTCAACGGCTTCGTGTCCATGGGCGAGCCGGGTCCCGGCCGCCCCGGGCCCCCCTATCCCTGGGACTTCCCCTACCTCGACATTCGGTCGCCGGCGGAGCAGGCCGAATGGCGCGGAATGGACGCCGACTGGTGGACGAACGAGACCTGGCTGCCGAACTGCTCCTGGTTCATACTCGCCGCGGTGGCGCTCCACCGCGCGCTGGGCAGCGGCGGTTGCGCCTAGCGACGCGGCAGCACTGCGAGACGGTCAGAAGCCGAAGAAGTTGTAGCTCGGAACGTTGAAGATGAGGCCGATGATCGACCAGGAGCAGCCGACGATGGACTCCCCGATGATGAGCCCGAGGAAGAAGGGCAGCACTCGGCGGTAGAACCGGAGGCCGCCGTAGCGCAGCACCAACAGCTTGACCAGCCAGGCAATGAGCATTGGCATCCAGACGAGGTGGATGGACCAGCTCGCCGAGAGCGCATAGGCAACCGGATGGAGGGGAAAACCAACGAAGCGGGTCCTGGCCGCCGCCAGCAGGAGAGAGATGCCGAAGCCGACGACCATGGCGATGGCTGCGGCGAAGTTGGCAGGCTTAGGGTGCTGTATCCAGGACTGAAGGCGGGTGTACGCCTCCCCACCAAACCAATTCGCGCCATAGCCCCATGCCGAAGCGGCGCCATCCTTGTACGCGTAGTGGAGCCAGGCCCAGAATCCAGTGACTGCTGTGGCGACCACGGCGAGCAGTATCGCCGCGCTCATAGCGCGGCCTGACGAGCCGCCGCGGGCGCTCATCTGGAGGCCCTCGAGAGTGCTTGCGACGGGATGGCTGCGGTAGGCGCGGTTGAACCAGTAGAACTGCTGGAACATCCCCAGGTCGTGCTGCCGGATGTTCATAGTGCCGAGTACAACTGAGAGGGTGCGGTCGGGTCCGGCGAAGTGGAAGTCGTGCACGGGGGAGCCGAACTCGGCGCGGACGCGGGCGACGGCAACGGCGAGCAGGAAGTAAATCGCGAAGAAGGCGATGGCGAGGGCCGGCGCCATTCCAGTGTGAACGGCGAAGGCTACCAGCAGCCCTACCCCGACGATAGACCCCAGCAGGGCGGCGCGAAAGCTCAGGCCCTCGCGAGCATCGTCGACCTCGGATGGTCGGCCGAGGATCCGCAGCCATACCTGCCGGAAGTACTGCCGGCCGATGATCGCGGAACCCAACGCGATGGCGATGAAGCCGCCGAACATCTGCTCATTGGAATACGGGAAGACGGCCTCACTCACGCCCCAGCCGTAGCCTTCGCTCAGCCCTGTCGCCTTGGCGATCACGAACATCCCTTTCCAGTAGAAGAAGAAGAACGTGCACGAGAGGAGCAGATCGAGCGGCATGAGAAACGCGAGCCCGACGACGGAGGGATTGAACGTCACCGGCAGCCACCCGATACCGGTCCAGGGGTCGTTGTGGATGGCGGCGCCGAGGTCGAGGTACAGGGGTATGGACGGAACCGAGGGGTAGATATAGTTCAGGCCGTTGATGAGGTCGATGAGAGCCGCGATCCCAAAGCCAATCCACATGAGAGGATTTCTCAGAAGGGAGGTCTTCGGATTGGTGAGCTCGAGCGGAAGCTGGATGATGGGGAACGTCAGGCGTTCACGATCCGACCACACCGGGCGAAAGACGACGGAGAGGCAGATAAGGACGAACACGAGAACGAAGACGAAGCCAATCCACCAAAGGACCGGGGAGAGCCAGGCCTCCAGCACGCGCGATTGATAGAGCGTCGTGGCGCCGTTCCAATAGCCGTAGAGGATGTCCTGGTCTGAGATGAGGAGCCAGCCCGGGGTGGTGGCATCGAGCATCTGGTCCCAGTGGTTCTGAGGCGTGGCGAACCAGTACCCGGTGGTCATGATGGGGATCAGCACCTGGAGCATGTCGTGGCTCATGATCGAGGTGCTGATGGTGAGCATCACGTAGACGATGATGAGTTCCCCGCGGCCGAGCGCAAGCGCGGGGATCGCCCTGCGAACCGCAGCATTCGCCAGAGCCACGAAGACCATGATGAAGATGACGTTGAAGAAGAGGGAAATGGTGGAGACGTAGGGGCCGTCGCCGCCGATGGACTCCAGGTAGAACACCCAGAGCGTGTTCAGCGGGAGCAATATGATTCCAAGGAGAAATCCTCGCCAAAGGCGGCGCCGGTTCTCCACGCGAGATGCCTCCCCCTATGCCGCCCGCTCTTCGTCGCCCACAGATCAGATACCTGCAGGGAAGATGACGGCTGGTCGCTCTCCGGAGGTCAACCCCAAGGGATACAGTTGACAACTGACAGGCAAATCCGGATCGCCCGCCGCGTCGTCTCCACCTTGCCTTCGGGCCGGCCGGTATGCTAGTGTTCGAATCGACCTAAGCTCTGCCGGAGGCGGCCACACCACGCAGGCGCCGTACGCAGAGAAGATATTTGCCCCCGCCGACTACCGGTCGAACGCGATGGCACTTCGGAAAGGCTGGACACAGGCTGAAGCGCAAAGCAGCTGATTCCATAGCCATATGGCAGTTCGAGCGGCTGTCTCAGTGCCAGCGTCTCCTCCACGGCGTGACTGGCCGGCATGGCGGCGTGAGCGAGGAGCCCTACGCACAGCTCAACCTCGGCCTGCACGTGAGGGACGACTCCGAGCGGGTCGTGGAGAACCGCCGGCGCGTCTCTCGTGCTCTCGGTGTTGATTTCGAGAACTGTACGTTTGCCCGGCAGGTGCACGGTGACGCCATCCACCTGGTGGCCGACGACCAGCCGGGCGCGGGCCGGGAGCGATTCGAAGAGGGTATCCCGGAGACAGACGGCCTGGTTGCGAACCGCCCAGGGGTGACGATCGCGGTACTGGTGGCCGACTGCGTTCCGCTTCTTATCTACGATCCCGAAAGGCATGTGGGGGCCGCAGTCCACGCGGGCTGGCGGGGGACGGCAGCGACCATTGCCGCGAAGGCCGTGCGGTTCTTGGAGGAGGAATGTGGCAGCCGCCCCGACGCGCTGCTTGTTGGGGTCGGCCCTGCGATAGGGAGTTGCTGCTACCGCGTCGGCGCCGATGTAGTGAAGGCCCTGGAGGGGGGATCTGGCTGCCAGGAGCCGCTGGCGCGAGAGCGCGAGGGGCGCTGGTACGTCGATCTGGTTCGCGCCAACCGCGGGCAGCTCCTCGCCGCCGGCATCCGGCCGGAGAACATCGAGGCGGCCGGAATCTGCACCGCCTGTCAGGCGGAAGAGTTCTACTCCGAGCGGAAGCTGGGGAGGCCGACCGGGAGATTCGGCGCCTTCCTCTCCCTCAGATAGCTCGGGCGTGTTTCACCCAGGCGTCCTCCGGCCCGGAGAACATGCGCGCCAGCGCCAGCGTCAAGGCCAATGCCACGAGGACCAGCGCCGCCCATTTCGCTGCCTGCCATAGGCTCATGGTTTCCGTTCCCCTTCTTCCGGGTTCACTTTCTTGGACTCCAACCACGCGTCCACATCACGCTTGTCGAACTTGATATTCCGGGCCGTCAGACGAATGTAGCGAGGGCAGTCGCCGGACTGAATGTAGCGGTAGATGGTGCGCTTGCTCTCACCCAGGTACTCGGCAAGCTCTCCCACTGACATCAGGTACACGCTCACATGCCTCCCCTAGTGTCAAATTTCTCTAATCGACCCTGTTTCACGACATATATACCATTTTAGAGACAGTTTGTCAGCCCGGCTTGAGTGCTCTCCCGGTGGGAAACCCCCTTGCTCTTGGCCGGGCGGCGTGCTAAGCTTCCCGACGCCTTTCGGCCCCTGGCGCCGTGGAGAATCGCGGCGAAGGGCGGCGCGGAGCAGGATGCCGCCGGGCAGCATCTCGTGTGACCAACTTGTGACCAAGTGGAGGAGTAGCCATGTATCCAGCTCTGAACCCGGGCATGATCGGCGTGAGCCTTCCCTTCGACGAGTGCGCTAGGCTGGCCGCGGCAGCAGGCTTCCGAGGAATCAGTGTAGATATCGGGGCGGCCAGCGAGGACCCGAGGGCAGTACGGCGTGTCCTGGAGGTGAACAAGCTCTCGCCGGCGGCCTGGGGACTGCCGGTGGACTTTCGGCAGGATGAGGCAACCTATCGAGGGGGTTTGCCCCGGCTCCCGGATCTGGCTAATGCGGCAAAGCAGATCGGGGCGACTCGGTGCTCGACGTGGATCATCCCGTCTTCCGACACGCTGACCTTCGAAGAGAACTTCGACCTGCACAAGACGCGGCTGCGGGAGTGCGCGGAGATCCTCGCCGAGCACAAGTGTCGGCTCGGCCTGGAGTTCGTGGGACCGAAAACGCTTCGCCAGGGAAAGGCCCACGACTTCATCCATACCCAGGAGGGGATGCTTGAGCTTTGCGGGGCCATCGGGATCGGCAACGTGGGGCTGCTCTTCGATTCCTTCCACTGGTACACCTCGCACGGCGCCGCGGACGACATCCTAGGGCTGAGCGATGCTCTAGTGGTGGACGTCCACATCAACGACGCCACCGAGGGGCGCGCGCCGGACGAGCAGATAGATAACGAGCGCCGACTCCCAGGAGAATCCGGCGTCATAGATCTGGCCCGATTCCTCCAGGGATTGAAGGCGATCGGCTACACTGGCCCGGTGACGCCGGAGCCATTTCTCCCGAAGCTCCATGAGATGCCCGCCGAAGACGCGATCCGGACCACCGCGGAGGCGCTGCTGTCGGTCTGGGCGAACGCAGGAGTCTAGTTCACAACTGCCTTACGTGCGCTCACCTGGTCCTTTGCCCGTGTCGATCAATTCTGTGATGCGCAGCGCCAGGTGATCGCCCACTACCACCAGTTCCCCGCGAGCGAACAGACGGCCGTTCACATTGAGTTCTGCCGGTTCGCCGACCGTCCGGTCCAGTCTGACAACCGATCCAGCCCCGAGCGCGGCCAGTTCCCGCAGCAGCAGCTCCGCTGTGCCCAGCTCCACCGCCGCCCGCACCTCGATTCCCCCAAGTCGCCGCAGGGCGCCTGGATCGATCGGAGGCGGGGCAGTCGCCTGATGAACGCGCTGATCGACTTCTGGCTGCTGATCGACTTCTGGCTCCGGTTCGTTCCCGGTCGGGTCAGAAGCCGGAGCCCCCTCGGCGGGGGGCGCGGGCGGATGGCCGGGGCCGCCGCCCTCACGATCGAGTCGCTCAATACGCTGCGCGCTCATGGGCGTGCTCCTTTGTCGGGGGTGACAGGACCGCCAGCGCGCGCCGCTGCCCCTGGGCCAAGAGGCGGCACGGGAAGCGGCATTCGTTGCTCGCCACCAGCTCCACGCCGGTGTCGGCGTCGGAGCCGAGAAGGAGCACATCTCCGACTGCCAGGTCCTCTAGCTGTGCCAGCGCGAGCGGAAGATCGGCAAGCCGGGCCCGACATGGTACGATCACCTCTCCGAGCACTGAGAGGTCCAGCGACGCGGCCGGGGCACGGGAGATGTGCGCACTGCGAGGGACTCGCTCCAGACTGCTGAAGTCGTAGCTGCGGACGAGTTCGGCCGCGCCGTCATCGGGCTCCTCCTCCGCCGCGGCCTCCGAACTCTGGGAGAGCGTTCCGGCCTGCGCCCGTGCATAGAGGCCGGCCGCCCGGTGCGAGTTCGTATTCGGGAGACGACCCCCCGCGGCGCCGTCGAGGCGCCGGGGTTGCGCGTCAGAGGTCGCTTGCTTGAATTCTTCGAGTACGCGCCGACGCGTGTCCGCGTCTACCTCGCGGGCCTGCGCGAGGTGTCCCGCAAGCAGCCCTGCCTCACGTGGGCTCATGCTCGACAGCAGCCCGGCCGACTCCTCCGAGCCAACACACAGCAGCAACACCGCGGCCTTTTCCGGCCCGGAGAGACTGGATAGCAGCGCGCTGGACATCACCCACCCCCTGGTCGTGAGTAGTCCCGGGGCCAAAACACTGACCCGACTTCCCCCGTTTCGAGGCTATCCATTCCATAAGTTCGAGGAGATTTGAGATTGTCTCAGAACTTTCGAGCCAGCGGCCTGTCCCGAGCAGATCGCATCAGGGGGTGAGAAGGCGGTCAGGATCGAGGCCGAGGCTGCACTCGTCCTGTCTCCCCCGTATCATAGCCGCCAAGGGTCTCTAGGTTCGAGCGAAAGCGCTCGCCCTGCAGGGCCTCTGCGAAGGCGCGGCCGAGAGCCGAATCCCACGTCCCAGGACGCATTGCTAGGTCGTATCGCTCCATCGCGAGCGGTACGAAGTCGAGGCCGCGGGCGCGCGCGGCGGCCACGATCCCCAGGCCCACGTCTGCGGTCCCGTTCTCGACCATGGAGGCAACCGCAAGATGAGTGTAGACTTCACGCTGGTAGCCCTGGACCTGGTCAGCTCCCACGCCCAAGCGCGCCAGGTGGCTGTCCAGGAGCACGCGGGTGCCGGCCCCAGCCTGTCGGTTGATGAAGCGAACGCCCGGCCGGGCCAGGTCCTCCCAGGTGCGGATGTTCTCAGGGTTGCCAGTCGCGACAATGAACCCCTGCTGGCGGTGGGCAAGCGTGACGAGAACGATGCTCTCTTCCCCGAAGAGTTGATCCACGTAGCTCCAGTTGTACTCCCCGGTCGCCGTGTCGAGGAGGTGGGAGCCTGCCATGTGGCAGAATCCTTCTCGGAGCGCCGCCAGGCCCGCGAGGCTCCCCACATGCGTGGAGGCCACGTTGATGTCAGCCGCGCAGGCGTGAATCTCGCTGGCGAGCAGGTCGAGCGCTACGTCGTGGCTCCCGGTGATCAGAATGGTGCTGCGGACCTCGTGCTCGGGGCGCAGCAGCTCGCATTCGACCTGTGCTCCCTTCTCGAAGCCCTCGCTCAGCGCCGGTATGATCACCAGCCCGTCGGCCCGCGCCAGCGTGCCCACCAGCCCCGCGCCGCGCGCGCTGGGCACTGCCACCAGGCGGCCGTTCACCTCTCCCAGCCGCACCCGAACGAACTCCTCGCTCCCCGCTGCCGACGCCACCTTCCGGCTGAGCGTCACGCCGACCTTACTCCGCTCCGGCGGGGGCAGGCCGAGCATGTGACAGAGCGCAGGGACGACGAACAGGTCGCAGCAGATCATGGCCGAGACCGGATACCCCGGCAGCGCCACCACCGGCGTCTCTCGTATCACGCCGAGCGCCACCGGTTTGCCCGGCCGAATCGCCACTCCGTGCAGCACCAGCTCGCCGGCGGCCCGGATCGCCTCCGCGGTGAAGTCCCGCGCGCCGGCGGAGACCCCCGCCAGTGGGATCACGAGATCCGCCTCCTCACATGCCTCCTCGATGGCCCGGCGAATGGCATCCGGGTCATCGCGAACTGGGCGACGACGAGAGACCTCAGTGCCATATTCAGCCAGGACCGCGGCAATCATCGGAGAGTTGAAGTCGGGAACGTCGCCTGGCCGCGCCGCCTCACCAGGCGCCACGATCTCTTGTCCGGTGGGGATGATCATGACCCGCGGCGGCCGCAGCACTTCGACCGTGAGCACGCCTGCGGCGAGAAGAGCCCCGATGTCGACCGGACGGACCCGCTGTCGCGCCGGAACGACAATCTCGGTGGCGACCACATCTTCGCCGATCAGTCGCGTGTGCTGCCAGGGGGCCGCGGCGGCCATGATCTCGAGCTCGCCCGCCGCCACCTCCGCCACGTCTTCGATCATGATGACGGCATCGGTTTCCTCGGGAAGGGGATCGCCGGTATTGACGTGGATCGCCTCAGGGCCGAGGCGGAGCTGCTTCGGCGAGGTCTGCGAGGCCCCGGCGGTGTCGGCCGCGCGCACCGCGATGCCGTCCATCGCTGCCGCGTGATAGTGCGGGGATGAAACCGCCGCGAAAACAGGCCCGGCCGTGACTCGGCCCAGCGCCTCTTCGGTAGAGATGGTCTCCGAGTCGAGGCGCTCGTGCAAGTGCAGCCGCGAACACACCTCGCGCCAAGCAGCGCGCGCCTCTTGCAGGGAGATGCTGCGCAGGTAAATCTCCCGTCGCGGCCGACCTTTTGCCCGCTGCTCCTCGGTCACTCGAACGGCTCCACCTCCACGAGATCCCCTGCGTAAAGGCCCTCCGCGGCCGCTGGCACGCGCACCAGTCCATCGGCGCTGACGAGCGTGGAGATGAACGCGGAAGGGCCGATCAAAGGCATGGCATGCCACTCTCCATCCCGCTCCTCCAGCCGCACCGGGAAGAACTCCTCCCGTCCGGCCTGGGAGGCGAAATTGCGGGAGAGACGAGCGCGAAGCGCCGGCCCGCGCGGCCGGGGAAGACCCGCGGCCGCGCAGATGATGGGCGCAACCAGCTCGCGAAATATCACTAGGCAAGAAGTCGGATGTCCCGGCAGGCCGAACACCGGCACCTCCCCCACCAGTCCGACCACGACCGGCTTCCCTGGCTTCAGTGCCAGGCCGTGCACCAGCACCCCAGGCGAGCCGAGGGAGTCGATGACTTCCGGAGTCAGGTCTTCGGTTCCCACCGATGTTCCGCCCGAGACCAGCACGAGGTCGGCCGTCTCCACGCCGCCGCGAAGCGCCGCCCGCAGCGAGTCTGCCTCATCCCGGACGAGGCCGAGATCAATCGGCTCGCCCCCCACCGCTCGCACCGCCGCGAAGAGCGCGGGACCGTTCATGTCGCGAATCTGGCCGGGAGCCGGCGATTGACTGTGTGGCACAAGCTCTCCGCCCGTGGAAAGCACCGCCACTGCCGGGCGCCGCACCCGCACCTCCACAAGTCCTAGCCCCGCCAGCGCCGAGATGTCCTGGGGCCGGAGCCGGTGCCCTGCCGGGAGGATCGTGTCGCCGACACGAACGTCGTCCCCTCGCCGGACGATGTTGTCGCCCGGCGCCACCGGCCGCAATACCTCCACGCTGTCCGCGCCCCAGCCCTGGGTGTGCTCGACCATGACCACCGCGTCAGCGCCTTCAGGGAGCATGCCGCCGGTCGGGATGCGCGCGACCTCGTTGTCGGCTATCGCGAACGCCGGCCCCTCCCCCATTTGCACGTCGCCCACCACCTTTAGATAGGCCGGCAGGCCCTCGGAGGCTCCGAAGGTGTCCTCGGCGCGCACCGCATAACCGTCCATCGTCGAACGGTCGAAGGGAGGGAGGTCAGTCCGCGAAGCGACATCCTCGTCGAGCAGGAGGCCGACGGCGCCCCCGATCTCAACGAGCTGTCCCCCGAAGCGGCCTTCCCGCACGCGCTCGGGCAGCGCCTCCCACAGGATCGTGCGCGCCTCCTCGAGCGTCTTCAGATGGCGGAGTTCGCGGGACAAGACTGTTTGCCTTGAGCAGAGACATACCCCCTGTGCGTTGCTCAGTTCGTAGGGCAGGAGCGAGTCTCCTGCCCTGGCCGCTGCTTTCGACGGCGAGTTGTCCAACCAAAGGCCGGGTAGCGCAGAACCTGGCGTTCTACCCGAATTGGTGGATGTGGATGCTGACACAAGGCAGGAGGCAAGTGGCTAGGCCCTTCGGGCCGCCACCCCGGCCCGCCTGCGGCGGGCCCAGGGGCTCCTGCGCTACCCACTTGAAAGGAGAAAGTCGATAGGTGACCGTTCGGAGAGAAGTGGCATACGGCACGATGCTCTTGAGGTGCACGATGCTCGGTCAGCCGTTCTCACCTCTCGCCTTTCACCTCTCTCCTCACTCACCACTCTCGCCAAGGCGAGAGTGGTGGAGCCAGGCGGATTCGAACCGCCGATTCGTCCGTGCGAGGGACGCGTCTTCCCGCTTGACCATGGCCCCATGAGGTGAGAGCGGCCCGCTCGCGATCAGGCAGCGGGCCCGGCAAAGCATCATTCGAATCCTAGCAGAGCCCCGCCGCGGCGTCAAGTTGCTGCGGACCCGCACTGCCGTGAGAAGGGAGAGCTAAGCAGGCGTCTCGTAGGGCGTGCGCGGCCGGGGCGCCGGGCGAGGAACCATCGGGCGCGTTGCCCGCGTCAGCTCAATTCGGCAGCCGGTATCCTGCCCGGTGATGGTCACCTTTCGCACTTCATTGCCTCCCGCGATCGCCAGCACGTAGCGCTCGCCGGACTCGTCCTCAATCGCCTCCGGCTCAGGCGATCCAGGGAGTTCGGCGCGGTAGTTCTCGACGACCTCGTCGGGTGCGTCCGCGCTGTGCAGGACCGCGGAGCCGTAGTAGGTGACTGGGATTCCGGCCTTCGTCTTGACGGTGTAGGAGAAGCTGCTCACGAGCTCGGCTTCCGGGTAGAACGGCAACATCAAGTCCTCGGCGGAGGCCGAGGCGGAGTACTCCACGATGACCGGGCGGCCGTCCAGCGCCATCTCCTCCTGTCTCGGGGCCGGCGGCGAAGCGGCCACCACCCAGTAGACGAGGATAGCCGGCAGCGCAAAGGAAACCAGCAGCACAAGCGTACGTGGTCGGGCGTGGCAAGCGGCTCTCATGCCTGAGCTCCCAGGGAGGGTTGCATCTCAGTCGAGGTAGTCGCGCAGCCGCCGGCTGCGGCTCGGGTGCTTCAGCTTCTTGAGCGCCTTCGCTTCGATCTGACGAATCCGCTCCCGGGTCACCTTGAAGATGTGCCCGACCTCCTCCAGCGTGCGCTGGTAGCCGTCGTCCAGCCCGAAGCGGAGCTTCAAGACGTCTCGCTCCCGGTCGGTTAGGGTGTCCAGCACCGATTCAAGCTGTTCCCGCAGCACCAGCGTGGAGGCGGCGTCCGCGGGCGATACCGCATCTTCGTCCTCGATGAAATCACCCAGATGAGAATTCTCCTCTTCACCGATCGGTGTCTCGAGGGAGAGAGGCTCTGGCGCGATGCGGAAGATCTCTGTCACCCGCTGGACGGCCTTCTGGCGATCCTCTCCGGTCTCGAAGGGGCCCTCCATGTCCTCCGCGATCTCTTCCCAGGTAGGCTCGCGTCCCAACTGCTGGTGGAGATGACGGGAGATCTTCACCAGCTTGTTGATCGTTTCGACCATGTGCACTGGGATTCGGATCGTCCGGCCCTGGTCCGCGATGGCGCGCGTGATCGCCTGGCGAATCCACCAGGTCGCATAGGTCGAGAACTTGAACTTCTTCCGGTAGTCGAACTTCTCGACCGCCCGGATGAGACCGATGTTGCCCTCCTGGATGAGATCGAGGAACGACATCCCCCGTCCGCTGTACTTCTTAGCGATGCTGACGACCAAGCGCAGGTTCGCTTCAGTCAACTTCTGCTTCGCCGCCCGGCCCTCCACCAGTATCTTGCGGGCCCAGGCGAGGACGTCCTTGACCCCATCCGCCGATGTCTTCGCCGCGCGGGCTATCTCCCGCAGCGTCGGCTCCCGCGGCGGCGTCCCCCGGGGTTGCTTCGCCACCGTCAGCACCCGCAGGTTCCCGCGTAGCTGTGCGGCGGACATTTCCAGGATGCCCGGCCCATCGTAGCGGCCGACCGTGTCCTCGTCTTCCGGCGGTCCGGCATCCTCCTCGCTGCGGGCCTCGGCGCGGAACTGCTCCCACACGTTGCGAAGGAAGAGGTCGCGGCGCACGCGCCGGAGCTGAAGCCGGCGCCGGAGCCGCCGATACAGGTCACCCCGCCGTCGCGACTCGTTGAGGGCCCGCTGAAGGTCGGCCTTCCCCACGCGGCTGCTCTCCTCCACGGGGGCCGCATAGTCCCGCAGCAGCAGCATTTGCCTGGCCTTCAGATCCTCGAGGCAGTGCCGCAGATAGGCATGCACGTCCGCGTGCACCTGCTCCGGCGGAAGCTCCTCCATCCGCTCCCCGCGAGACAGGTGACGCTTGATGACGTGATCGATGACCTCAACGTCTTGCTTGAGATCGCCATCGGACGAACTCTCGATGGCACGGGTGATGTCAGGCAGGCGCGGCTCCCGGTCCAGCAAATTCATGCTGTACTCCCACACCGCCTGAAGCTTGGACAGAATGGTGGAACGCTCCAATTGCTTGGCGAGCTCCACCTCTTCGTCGGGCGTGAGAAGCTGAACCCGGCCGATCTCCCGCAGGTACATACGCACGGAATCGTCCGGCGGGATGCCCTCGACGGGAGGAAGCTCTTCTGCCCGCTGCGCGACGGCGGTTCGCGCCGCCGATCTACGGCCGGCAGCAGACCCCGTGGCCTGCTCCGCTCTGTCCGATTTCTGCACTACGCGGATCCCCTCGTTGCCCACCAGTTGGAGGATATCGTCGAGCTGGTCCGGATCCACCCGGTCCTCGCTCAGAGTGTCGTTTATCTCCTCATAGGTCAGCACGCCGCCCTGCTTGCGCCCCTGCTCGAGCAGCTTCTGGACCTCGTCGGATCGCTTCAGCTCACGACGTCGCGCCATTCCCATCCACCATATAGTTGCCTTCGACAGACCGTTCTCTCACGCCTGCTTCTCTTCCTCGCTTTGGACCGGATATTCCCACTCGCACGCCCTGCTCCCTGCCCCCCTCCGCACCGCTCTCCCTAGTTCTCCCCCACGATGCGCCGCCCCGCCAGCTCAGACCGCCGACCGGCGATCTCCGTCAGCTCCCCCTGAACGGCCTCTCGCTCTTCCTGCGACTTGGCCTCATCCAGCCGCCGGAGCAGTTCCCTCTGCTGCCTCCAGAGCCGGGCTTCGACCAGCCGCCGCACCGCGCTGGCAACCGACTCCTCGATCTGCTCCTCTGGCACGTACTCGAGGGCGAGCTCTGCGAGGGTCGGATGAATGTCCGGCTCTAGCTCGGCCAACACCTCCTGTGCGCTGAACGGCTCTCCCCGCTCCATCAGCCGACGCATTGCCTCAAACACGGCCCTGTGTCCCTCGTTAGGGAAGTCCTCGACCTCCAGCGACCCCAGATGCCGCTCGACGAGGTCCCCACGCTGAAGGAACGCGGCCAGTAGAGTCGCCTGCAGTCGTCCCGCGGACGGCTTCTCCAGGCCCTGCCTCTGGGCAGAGCCCTCCCCCGAGGCCGCCAGAGGTATTCTCCGCGCGCGGCCCTCAATCCTCTTGATCTCCCGCGCCAATGCCTGGCGGAGTTCCGCCTCCAGCGGCCTCCGGCGATCGGGCGCATCGGCGCCCTGCCGCTCGGCGAGCCATCTCAGATAGTACTCCCTGTCCGCACCCGCGGGTGCGCGCGCGAGCACAGATATCGCCCCCCGCAGCGCCTCCGCTTGCGCCCGCTCTCCCTGTCCCTCCGCCCGGGCGAGGACGCGACTGAGCTCCCACTCGATCATCGGCCGGGCATCCGCCACCAGTTGGCGAAGAGCCTCCCCTCCTTGCTCGCGAACCACATCGTCGGGGTCCATGCCCTCCGGCATGCTCACCACGCGCACGTCCAGTTCCGCTTGGTGGAACAGCTCTCTTCCCCTCAGCGCCGCCGCCAGGCCTGCCGAATCGGAATCAAATGCCAGCACCAGGCTCTTCACCTGCCGCCGGAGCAGGTTCACGTGCTCGGCCGTGAGCGCGGTCCCCATCGTCGCCACCGCTTCCGTCAGGCCCGCCTCGCAGCAGGAGATCGAGTCGAGGTAGCCCTCCACGACGACCGCCCGCCCGGCCTCCGCCATCGCCCGTCGCGCCCGGTCGAAGTTCCACAGCACCTGACCCTTCTGGAAGAGGGGGCTTTCCGGGGAGTTCAGATACTTCGGCTGCTGGTCGTCCGCCAGGGCGCGCCCCCCGAAGGCGATCACGCGCCCGGTGGCATCACGGATGGGGAAGATCAGCCGGTTCCGAAAACGGTCATAGAAGTGGTCCTCCCGCGGCACGGCCAGGCCGGCCCTCGCCAGATCCTGGCCGGAGAATCCCCGCTTCGCCATCGCGTTGAGCAGCGCCTCCCATGCATCGCGAGCGTACCCCAGACAAAAGGCCTCCACGGATTCGTTGGAGATGCCGCGCCTCTCGAGATAAGCGCGCGCCCCGCGCCCTGCGTTGCCCTGGAGAAGCGCCTGAAAGAACTTGGTCGCCTGTTCGTGCAGAGCCAACAGGCGCTCTCTAGTGCGTTGTCGCGCGGCGTCCGCGGGGCGCTTCGGAGGGATGCCGAGGCGGCGGGCGAGCAGCTCCACGGCCTCTGAGAAGGAGACCTTCTCGATCATCTCCACGAAGCGGAACAAGTCGCCGCCTGCCTTGCAGCCGAAACAGTGCCAGAGGCCCTTCTCGGGATCGACTGTGAAGGACGGCGTGCGCTCCTGGTGGAAGGGGCACAGCCCCGTCAGCCGCGCCCCCGACTTCCGAAGCCGGACGTGCGGAGAGACGATCTCGACGAGATCGGCCCTACGCCGGATTTCCTCCAGGTCCCATCCGCCCGCGGACATCGGTGTTACCTCCCCTGTCCCACAGGCTCAATTCGGCCCCGACACCGCGGTCCCCTGCGTGCGAAAAGGGGACACCGATTTCGGGCCTCTTGGGGTATCATACTAGTGGGAGACGGGGGCAACGGGCCGCCAATAGCGGAGCGGTTGCGGCCAAACGCCATTGCCCTCGCAGCAGCGCCCCTGCCTCCCTCTAGCAGGCACTGCGCTCCAGGGCCCCGGCCATCCAGGATTCGATCTCCGACAGGACTGCGTTGGGCCCTGCGGAGGCTCAGCAGGCGCGCCTAGAAGCTGTTTCATAACCTCTATCTGAGGTCATGAAACAGCAACACAAGCCGCCAGGCTCCAGCAGGCGCATTTCATGCCAGCGTCTCTAGCGGATAGCTAGGCGAGTGAGGGTCATGAAATGCGCTCTAGTGTGATTGCACTTGATGTGAGCCCCCGTTACGCCGCGCGTGATTGCACTTGATGTGAGGCCCCGTTACGCCGCGTGTGATTGCACTTGATGTGAGCCCCCGTTACGCCTGACGAACGCTCCCCGCCTTACCCTTTCACTGCCCCGAGCTGCACGCCCCGCACGATATGCCTTTGGGCTGCCACGAACAGAATCACCAGAGGAATGATATTCATCACACTGGCGGCCATGATCAAGTTCGTCTGGCGCCCGTACACGGTGTCGAAATACAGCATCCCGATCGGAAGGGTCCGCAGGTGCTCGCTCTTGATGAGGATGAGCGGCCAGAAGAAGGACCCATAGTTCCCCAGGAAGGTAAAGATGCCCAGGGTGACCAGGCCGGCGCGCGACAGCGGCATGATCACATCCCAGAAGATCTGCCACGGGCTGGCGCCGTCGATTGCAGCAGCTTCGTCCAACGCCGACGGAATCGTCAGCATGAACTGGCGCAGAAGGAACGTTCCGAAGGCGCTGAAGGAGGCCGGCACGATCAGGCCCAGGTAGCTGTCGAGCAAGTGCAGCTTGACCATCAGTGTGTAATTGGGAATCATCAGTACCACGCCGGGGATCATCAGCGTCGCCAGGTAGAGCCGGAACACTGTATCGCGCCCCCGCCACTGCAGCCGGGCAAATGCGTAGGCCGCCATGGCGCTGGTCAGGCACTGTAGGAAGGTAACCCACGCCGCAATGAATATGCTGTTGAAGTAGTAGCGCGCGAAGGAGACCTGCTCGAACACGTTCGGGTAGTTCTCGAACCGCCACACCGATGGTATCGGGTTGAGCTGCTCGACCTCCTGCAGCGGCTTGAAGCTGGCCAACACCATCCACATGAACGGCACCAGCATCGTCACCGCCATCAGTACCAGCAGCACGTGGCTGGCGGTGAACCGGCCCCGCCGGTACCACCAGCCGGAGAAGGCAAGATGCCTCCCGCTCCTCTCTCGCGGGAATGCCGACATCAATAGTGCAGCTCCTTGCCGCCCAGACGCCAGTTGATCATCGTGATCACGAAGATGGCCGAGAAGAGCACCCAGGAGAGAGCGGCGGCGTAGCCGATCTGGAACTCCTCGAACGCCTTGGTGTAGATGTAGTAGGAGATGGTGGTCGTGGTGCCCGCCGGCCCGCCCAGCGTCATCACCCGGGCCTGCTCGAACCCGCCCTGCAGACCCCCGATGAAGCTCATCACCACGATGAAGAAAGTGGTGGGCGCAAGTTGCGGCCAGGTCACGTTGCGGAAGATGGCCCAGCGCCCGGCCCCGTCGAGCTGGGCCGCCTCCACAAGCTCCGGCGGGATGTTGCTGACCCCAGCCAAGTACAGCAGCATGTTGTTGCCGCCGATGGCGATCCAGATGCCCATGATGATGAGCGCGTCACGGGCGCCCAACCCCCACTGTCCGGGGATGATCCTGATCTGCTCGACATCCAGCCCCAACATGTTCTTGGTGGAGAGCAGCCAAGTCGGCGCGCTAACACCGCCTCCGCCGAGGGCCCGCACCAACTCATTGAGGTGTAAGCTGTCCAGCCACCAGTTGATCACCGCGTTGAGCGCGCCGAACTCGGGATTGTAGAGCGCCTTCCACAGCAGCATCAGAGCAACGCCGCTGGTGAAGGTGGGCAGGTAGAACAGCGTGCGATACACGACGATTCCGCGCAGCCGCTGGCTCAACACAATCGCCAGCAACAGAGAGCCGGCGATGGCGAACGGGATGCCGAGCATCAGGTATGCGGTGTTGATCGAGTACAGCCAGAAGTCGCGATCCTGGAGCAGCTCGACGAAGTTGCGCAGGGCGACCCACTGGAAAGCGACGGTTCGGTGGAGATGCCAGTTCGATATGGATATCACCAGAGAGAACAGCACCGGGCCCGCGGTGAAGACGCCGAAGCCGATTAGGTTCGGCAGCAGAAATCCCAGCGCGGCCCGGCGCTCGTGCCGCTGCCTCCTCATTCCGGCCGCTCCCGGCCGGTGAGGCGGTAGTACTGGATTCTCAGCGACGGGTCCATCTCCAGGGTCTTGGCGATCTCTTCATTGACCTCACGGGCCGCGTCGCGCATCGCCTTCGGAACCGGTTTCTGGTCGCTCTTGATCAGATCCAACTGCTTGTTGAGGATGCGCATCGCGGTCTGGCCATTGACGAAGGAGCTCCAGTCGTCCGACCGACCGTACTTGACGACATCCCGCCACACCTCGTTGTAGTCTTCCTCGGGGTGCTCGGGATTGCGGAGGAACTCGGGGGTGTAGTTGTAGCGCACGACTGCGGCTACCGCGTCCGCCTGCCGGTTAATCAGGTCGTTGTAGTCCTTGCCCGCCTCGTATACCAGGAAGTCCAACGCCTCCTCACGGCGAGGGCTGTAGCGATTGATGACGGTGGCGCGGCCGTAGGCGCGGTACCTCGGCTCCTTCACATGAGGGATCTCGACCACGCCCAGGTTAAGCCCCTCGTAGTCCCGCAGCGTGCACAGCCACCAGCGGCCGCCGAGCGCCATCGCTCCCTTCCCCGCCCCGAAGTAGGTGATCGTCCCCGACCCCCACCCCCCCTGGGTCGCCATCGTCGCCTCGTCCACCGGAGTCGGCATGACGTGGTGCTCGTACATCAGATCGCGCATGAACTGGATCGCCTCGGTGGCCTCGGGGCCGTCTATCACGCACCGCGTCCCGTCCTCGGAGTAGATATGGCCGCCGAACAGCATGATGAACTGCGGCCACTGCCACCAATCGCAGAGGAACCCGAACTGCTTGATGCGGCCCCGCGCGTCCCTCACGTTCAGTCGCTCGGCGACTTCGAGGAACTCGTCCCACGTCCACGGCCCCTCCGGGTATGGCTCTCCTGCTGCGTCGAAGAGATCTTTGTTGATCCAGATCGCGTCCACCGCGACGTTAGCGGGAAACCCGTACACCCGGTCTTCCCTGATGCCCGTCGGGAGGATGGCGGGCCACACTTCGCCCTCTAGGTCCACGCCGCGCTCGGCCAGCTCTTCAGTGATGTCCCAGGCCACTCCCGAGCGAACGAAGGCATCGAGGTCGGAGGGGCTGAACGCGTCAGCCAGATCGGGGCCAACTCCGGCGAGGGACTGAAGCATCACCTTCTCGATCCCGGCCGTACTGGCCCTGGGATCGAGGCGCAGGTCGTACTCCGGGTGGAGTTGGTTGAACAGGGCGATCTGTTGCCGTCGCGCCGGGTTATCGTCGCTCACCCACACGAGGGGGATCTTGCCCGGCGGGGGGTCGGGCTTAATCTGCCACGCGACAACCGACAGCAGCACCAATACGCAGAACGTAATCGCAAAGAAGGACTTCATCAGCAGCGCCTTGCCCTCTCCCGCACTGGGGGACAGCCTTCAGGCTGCTCTGCCGGGTACAGTCTTTCTTCTCCGCACCACCCGGGCTACCTTCGCGAGGGGTTGGTCGCTGCCTATTGCGACGGCGAGGCCGAGCCCGTCACCCGGAACTCGAAGTAATTGCTCGAAAGCAGCTTCCCGCCTTCGTCCTTGAGCTCGGCCTCCACGCGGTACTCTCCCCCAGCCTCCTCAGCGATGTGCCACTCCACGCTCTCCACCACCTGCGAGCTGTCCTCGCTAATCGCCAGGCTCTGGCTCCTCTGTTCCAGCACGCTGCCATTCCGATCCCTGACACACCACGAAAGAGAGGCGCCCTCGAACTCCCGGTGCAGGTCGTTGGTGATCCATATCCTCGCCGCCAGCGATTCGCCCGGCGCGTAGGTCTTCTGGAATCCCAGCACGTGTTTCTCCTTCACCCACTCGATGCTCACCAGCACCGGCGAGTACACCATCCCGAATATGTCGTAGGACTTGTACTTCCGCCGGTAGTAGTCGAGCAGCCCGCTCCCCCCAAGGCACGGCCACGGGTCATTCCAGAAATACAGGAACATCGACGCGTTCGGCCGGTACTTCCGCTGCCTTATGTACTCCGCCGATTCCTTGATCTGCCGCGCCGCCCAGGTCTGTGATTCCTCGATCAGCTCCTCCAGGCTCCCCAGCGACTCCGCCTCTATTCCCTGGAGCTTGAGCCAGTTCGGATCGAGGTTCAGGTAGTACCAGCGATCCCAGTCCGGCGGCCACCGCTCTTCGGGCTTCAGGATCTGCATCGCCGTTTCCAACGGAGCCATAGCGGCCGTCCCAAACTCCACCTTCTGCGGACTGGCGTCGTTCTCGTTCCGGAAGTCGTGGTACTTCTCTCCCCACACACCGGTCATCACATTCTGCGCGCCCTCCTCGTAGTCTCCCGTGTGCACCCATCTGATGGGATCGACCGTTCTCGCCGCTTCGTACATGATCTGGCACAGCCGGCCGTACAGGTTCGGTCTCGGCTCGAAGCTATACACGTTCGGCTCTTTAAAGACGCTCCAGATCACTATGCTGGGATGGTTGTACAGCATGCTGACCATCTCCCGCATCATGGGCGCTGCCCGCTCTATCACGTCATCTGTGTCGGCGTAGTTGCCCCAGTGGAGCGGGAAGACCTGCCACACCAAGAAGCCCATCTCATCGCAGAGATCGTAGAGCTCGGGCTTCTCCACATGGCTGCCGATGCGGATGGCGTTGATGCTCACTTCCCGCATCCGCCCAAGGTCTTCCCGGAACATCCCCCCATCGGCCTCCCCCAGCCACATGCTGGAAAGGTATCTCATCCCCCGGGCGAACACCCTCCTCCCGTTCAGGTGCCAATGGCCGTTGTCGTCCAGCTTCAGCTCCCTGATGCCGAAGGTCTCGATCCTTTCATCTGCCAGCGGAGCTTCCGCTGGCAGTGGAGCTTCCACTTGGACCGCGTTGGTCGCCGCGATTATCCTCATCTGATAGAGGTTGGGATCGCCTTGGTCCCAGCACCACCAGAGAACCGGCTGCTTCACCGTGTGGACCAGCTTCACGCTGTTGCTGCCCGGAGGCAGCACGAACTCCTTGCTCTTCCGTATCTCCTCTACGCTCTCGAAGTTCTTCCCCCATGCCTCCAGCCCGATCTCCGCTCTGACCGTCTCCCCGGTGCTGTTGTAGATATCCACGTCCACTGATAGCAGGGCGGTTCCGTCCGGCATGCCATCTCGCTCCACCAGCTTCGGGTAGATCCTCACCTTGTCTATGGTCAGGGATCCCGTTGCTATCAGCTCCACTCCCTGCCAGATGCCCCCGGTGTTGCCGTCCTGGCCGAACTGGGTCTCCCATCCCGGACGGTGCCAGAAGTCCACCAGCGAACCCTTGATTGTCGTCAGCGCCACCGGCTTTCTGGACTTGTAGCGGTCCGACAGCGGCCTCTCGGAACCCGGCTCCTCCGGAACGAGCCGGTATTCCGTCTCGTCGCGGGGAGAGTCAACCTTCACCACGAGCGTGTTCCTGCCCTCCGCCATGTGTCTGGTGACCCTGAACTCGAAGGGCGCGAAGAACCCTTCGTGCCTCCCCAGATAGACGCCGTTCAGCCACACCTCCGCGATGTAATCCACCGCGTTGAACCGCAGGACATACTCGCGGCCCTTTGGCGGCGGAGCTTCCGCTGGCAGCGGAGCTTCCGCCGGCACTTCGAACTCCCTGGCGAACCAGATCACCCCGTGGTAATCCCCGACCCCGGTCTTGTACCAGTTGGCCGGGATCTCCATTGTCCCCCATTCGTCTCTGGAGGCAGATGGATCGTAGAACTTCTCCGTTTCGCCCGATCTGTCAGGGTCTCGTTTGTAGGCCCACTTCCCATCCAGGGAGAGCACTGTTCTGGCTCGAACCTCTGGCATATCGCCGTTCCTCTTTCTCTAAGTGTAGCCTATTCCCTCAGGCATGAGCGTAGCCGCCCCGCCGACAATCGTCAGACAGGCCGGGTCGGGGAGACGCCTCAGTGCGACGATGCTCTTGCGGCTGGATGAAGCGCGCTCCCTTGTCTAGCTCGCCGGTCGGATCTCCGGCTCCTTCTCGTCGGCCGCCACCATCCGCTCCTTCAGCGTCGCGGCCAGCCCAGCACGCACATCCCCGAGACCATCCTCGCGTACTAGGTTCTCCCTCTCGTGGGGGTCTTTATCGAGGTCGTAGAGGCAGTCCTCGACGTACACTTCGCTGTCTGTGAGTCGGGGATGAGCGAACTCCTTTGGCGCCCGCACCGAGTATTTCCATTTGTCGGTTCGGATCGCCCGGCCGCAGTGGCTCTCGCTGATCTGAGCAAAGACCTCCTGCGCCCAGTCCGCGGCCTTTCCCGCCACCAAGTGCTGGACCGGTCGGCCCTGCATGTACCCCGGGGGCGCCACCCCACCCGCCCGCAGAACCGTCGGCGGAACGTCGATCAGGCTAACCAGCTCCGTGACGACGCGGCCGCCCCGGAATCCGGGACCCCGCACTACCAGTGGGATTCGGAGCGAGCTCTCATGACAGGAGCGCTTGTATTCCCCATTCCGGGTCCGAAAGTGACATCCATGATCGCTCATATAGATGATCAGCGTGTCGTCGGCGATGCCCAGCTCCTCTACCTCTTGGCAGATGCGTCCCACGCTCTCGTCGAGGCTCCGGCAGCATCCGAGGTAGTCCGCGTACTCCTCCCGCCAGTCGCCTCCGGTGTCAGCCAGGTCGCCCGGTATCGCGAAGTCCTTGAATCGCTCCTTCGAGCCGCGCGGCCCCTCGAAGTGCCCATGGTCGTTCTGGTGATGGGGTTCGAGGTAAGATGCGAAAAGGAAGAAGGGCTTCTCGCCGCCTCGCGTCCGCAAGTACTCGATCACCCAGTCCGTCTGCGCATCCACGCGGTAGCGCCCCTCCGGGAACTCCCGCTTGTTCCCCTCCGCGTCGAACATGTGTCCGTCGTAGCTGTGAGAGGTGAACTCCAGCACATCCGACGCCAGCCAGAAGTCGCTGTATCCGCCGCGCCGCTCAGGAGGGACAGGTTCTGTCTCTCTACGGAAATCCTCCCAACTGAGTCCCTCCGGCCTGTTCGTCCCCAGGTGCCACTTGCCGATGTAGCCGACCTCGTAGCCGGCCTCTGACAGCGAGTGAGCTATCGTCCTCTCGTCTTCCGGCAGGGCGATGCCGTTCTCGAAACACCCGACCTCGGTCGCATACTTGCCGGTCTGCAAGCAGGCCCGAGCCGGCCCGCACACGGGCTGACAGGTGAACGCGCTCTCGAACTGCACCCCATCCCGCGCCAGGCGGTCGAGGTTAGGCGTAATGTCCAGCGACTGCCCATAGCAGCCCAAGGTGTCCCACCGCTGCTGATCGCTGAAGATGAATACTATGTTCGGCTTGGTCCCTGCTTCGCTATCGGCGTCGCGGCAACTCATAGTGTGCTCCTCGTCCAACACTCCCTCACTGCTTCCCGTGGGGTCATTCGCCCGGAAGCCCGGGCGCCTCGGGCGCCGGCTTCAGGGTGGCTTCCCATTCGGCCAACAGCTTCCGGTGGTCTTCGATCACCGACGAATGGCGCGACTCCGTGGCCAGATTCTCCACCTCCCACGGATCGTTCTTCATATCGAATAGCTGCTCGACCGGATCACCCTTGTACGTGATGTACTTGAACTGCGGCGTGCGGATCATGCGGCCCGCGATGAAGCACTCCGCCGCAACGAACTCCCGCCACTCCGTCCTATTCCCCGCCAGCAAAGGCCGCAGGCTCCGCCCGCGCTGGTCCGGAGGCGGCTCGATGCCCGCGAAATCGCAGACCGTTGGCACTAGATCGACGCCCGACACCAAGTGCCCGGTATCCTGCTGATTCTCCGGCAGGCGCCCCGGGCATGAGTAGATCAATGGGACTTTGACGATCTCGTCGTACAAGTACTCCTTGAGGATTCTGTGGTGGCGGCCGTGCCCTTCGCCGTGGTCGCTGCCGAAGATGACGATAGTGTTGTCCGCGCAGCCCGAGTCCTCCAGCGCCTCCAGCATGTGACCCACGACTGCATCCACCATCTCTACGTCGCGGTGGTAGGACCAGATATAGTAGCGCCAGGTCTCTTCCGACCAGTCTTCGGTGACCGACTTCCCCTTGACGCCGATCCGATGTGAGCCTTGCTGCTTGGCCAGTTGCGCCTCTGCCATCTCATAGTTGAAGTTGGGCGGCAGAGCCGGGAGCTTGTCCATGATCTCGGGGTATGGCTGATTGGCGGGCGGCTTGCCATACGGTCCCGCCCAGTAGCAGCAGTCGTGAGGCTGGAGCAGGCCCACAACGAGGAAGAACGGGTCCGAGCTGGTGCGATTCCGCAGGTATGCTTCGGCTGCTCGGACGACTGATTCATCGGCGTACTCGCCGTCCCAGTGCTCGCCATACACGATGTCGAAGCTGTTCGGCAGCGATCGTCCTGGCACGTGCCACTTGCCGGAGTGCACCGCCTCGTAGCCGCGATCGCGCAGCCACCGCCCCAGGTCGGGCAGATCCTTCCGGATGGGCGTGTTGTTGTAGACCACCGCGTGTTCACACGACATTCGCCCCGTGAACCAGCTCGCCCGCGTCGGGCAGCAGATCGGGTCGGCGCAGTGCGACTCCCGAAACGTCGTGCCCTCTCCCGCCAGCCGGTCTATGTTGGGGGTGTTGACATCGGTGCAGCCGTGGGCGCCAATTGGCTCCATGCCCAGTTGATCCACGTTGATAAACAGGATATTGGGCCTCTGCGGCCCCGACGACGCCGATCGGCTCCGCGAACCCGATGGCATTGAGACGGGGGTGATCGCGCCTGCCGCCAGTCCCGCCGCTCCCACCGCGCCCGCCTGTAGTAACTGCCGTCGCGTCAGCTTCTTCGTTTCGGGTGTTCTCTTGCCCGCACGCATTGCCATGGCGCCCTCAGTCTCCCTGTGTGCTCGCCGTCACCCCGTCGTGCCAGATGTACGCCCGCATCTTGCCGAACGCCAGCAGCAGCCGTCCCTGCTCGTCGAGCCAGTAATGGGTCGGCGAGATGCCTTCGCCTATCTGGCGGAACCCGTAGAGTGGCACGCTCTTGCCGCCCATTGTGACTTCAGTCCGATCTTCGGCCGTCAGACGCTGGTGTGCGCGCCGGAGCCTGAGGTCCTCCAGCATCTCGAACTCCGCCCCCGGGGCCTCCCCCCGGGGCAGCCGCTGAACAGCATCGAACAGGGACCAGTTGCTCGTCAGGGGCGACGAGACCTCGAGGGTGCGGCGGCCTCCTTCGAACACCAGCTCCACCGCGCCGTCTTCGCGGACACCGGACTCGCGCATGTGTGAAAGTGCGACGGGGCTCCCGTCCTCCGCGCTCAGCGCCACCGATTCCAGTTCCCATGACAGAGGTGTGGCGAGTCTGTCGTCGGCACACTTGACGGAGGCCGTCGTACGCTGGGTTCTCGTAGGCAGCCAGCCCAGAAACGTGACCTCTGACTCGACCTCCAACCGGAATGCCTCCTCGCCGGGCAGCGGAGTTCGCTTCAGCCGCAGCATGCCCTTGTGCTGCCTGCTCCAGGCCTGACCCGTGAGATGCAGGTCGGCGTATATGGGGAACACGTCGTAAACGTGTTCCCACGCGCCCTCGGCCTCAAAGGAGCCCTCCGGCGGCGACAACCCGCTCAGATATTCGAGGTACAGGTCCAGCGACCAGTGGGACACGGATCTTCCTCCAACATAGCTCGTGCCTTCTCGCCCGATGGGCATGAAGCCCAACTCACACCCCTGGATTCGGCTCGTATGGGGAATGATCCTGTCGGCCCGCGACATGCTATTGGAGCAAGCGCCGCTAGGTCGTTGTTAGGCGACCCTGGGACCGGTGTCATTGGCTGCGGAAGTCGGATTCTGTAACCTGTACCCGTCCTGCCCCAAAACTCATCCGCTCGCCAGAGTGCGCTCACGGCGCGTAGGATACTGGCGACCCCGGACGAAAGCAAGTGCTCCAGAACGCCCGGATAGTGTTCTTCGGGGGGACAGGAGGCAAGGGTGTAGAATACCGAGATCGCCTCAGCAATGATGGGGTAGGTGATAGCTTGAGAACTTGCGGGCCGAACCTGCTGTTCATCTATACGGATGAGCAGTCCTATAGGACAATGGCCGCCTACGGGAATGAGCGGATCGAGACGCCGAACCTCAACCGGCTCGCGGCCGAGAGCGTCGTCTTCGAGCGCGCCTACGTCACACAGCCAGTATGCACGCCCTCTCGATCCAGCATCCTCACCGGGCTCTACCCGCATACGAACGGGTGCACGGCGAACAACGTGCCACTGTCTCCCGACACGCTTTGCCTGCCGGAGATGATTCAGAATGGCGCATACGCAACGGCCCACCATGGCAAGTGGCACCTCGGCGATGAGATCTACCCTCAGCACCGATTCGAGGACTGGCGCAGCATCGAGGACACGTACATCCCGTACTACAGCTCGGGACGCGACCCGGCCGACCGGTCAACCTATCACCATTTCCTCATCGAGAACGGATTTGCGCCGGGCGACGGCAACCTCTTCTCCCGCGGTCGGGCGGCTCGCCTCCCGGAGCGGTACGGCAAGCCGGCCTACCTTGCGCGGGAGGCCTCGCGCTTCCTCCGAGAGCATCGGGACGATCCGTTCATCCTCTACGTGAACTTCCTCGAACCACACATGCCGTTCTTCGGGCCCCGCGACGACCAACACGACCCGGCCGACGTCATCCTGCCCGATAACTTCGCCGCCTACCCGACGGCCGACCAGCCCTCGCGGGCGCGCCGGCTGCGCGAGCGGGTCCGCGCGCACGGGCACAGCGGCCTGTCGCTCAAGTCGGAGGCTGATTGGCGGCGGCTGATCGCCAACTACTGGGGCCTCTGCAGTCTAGTTGACACCCACGTCGGCCGGATCCTCGCGACGCTGGAGGAGTGCGGACTGGCCGAGAACACCATCGTCGTGTACACCTCTGACCACGGGGACATGATGGCCAGCCACGGCCTGCTTACTAAGTGCGTGATGTTCGAGGAAGCCGTCCGCGTGCCGCTTCTGCTGCGCCTGCCGGCCCAGCGGACTTCTCACCGAGTCACAAACCGGGTAAGTCAGATCGATCTGGTTCCGACTCTGCTGGATCTGATGGGAGGGCCGATCCCGCCGGCGCTGCAGGGGTACAGCCTCAAGCCCGTGATCGATGGGAGCGGACCACCGCCGGAGCCCGACGTGTTCATCGAATGGAATGTGCGTGAGCCTGAGCCGGGCGCTGCCGCGTCGCCTGAGAACGCCTGGGAGGCCACGGGTGACTTCGTACGCTCAATCCTGACGCCCGATGGCTTGAAGTTCAACTGGAGCGCCCTCGGCGAGCACGAGCTGTACGATCTGACGGCGGACCCTGGAGAGACCACCAATCTTGTGGCAGACAGCCAGGTGCGCTCCGTGATTGCTCAATTGGCCCAACGGATTCGCCGCTGGCAGGAGCGCACCGGCGACCCCTTGGCGCTTCCGACGCTCGTTGTTAGGCGTTTGTAAGACCACTGGTCCTTGTTAAGCACTCCTGAGACCGGTGGTCGTTGTTGGGCGACCCTGCGACCGCTGTCATTGGGTGCGGAAGTCGGATTCGAAGCTGCTCACGAGGCCGATCCAGCGACACCCACCGGCCCCGAGGGCGGGGTCACCGTACCCCGCTTTCCCCTCCTGTACGGCGGGGTCTCTGCGCCCCGCCTTCCCCCCCTGTAGGGCGGGCATGTCGGAGTTCATCCTGAGCGGAGTCGAAGGGCATGCCCGCCGGCCGTGGCCGTGATCGTTGGGTAGGCCTGTCCCGAGCGGAGTCGAGGGAAGCGAGTCTACCCTGAGCGGCAGCAAAGGGCCTCCTGCCCCCCCTGTAGGGCGGGCATTCCCACGCCCGCCACCCCATCCTGCCCCTCCCGGCACTTCCCAGGGGACAGACCAACACCTCGCCGATGCACTCTGGCCGCAATGTGCGAACCATCCTACACCCCCCTACGCCACGCCTCGCTCCCACCCTCGCTGACCCCGAAGCCTACGAGACTGTGAGCAGCGCCGGGCAGGGGGAAGGGGGTGCCGGATGGACTCGCACACGCAGGGTCAGACTGTGTTGGGCCGGCAGCTCAACACAGCCCTGGACGAAGTGGACGAAAGTTCTTGACATTTCGCCCAGAATAGGGTATAGACAATTGCAGCAAAATCTAGGTGTTCCGGACGAAGGAATGACAATCGAGCAAGATTTCGTCCACCTGGCACGCCTGGCGCTTTCGGGCACCCGCGAGGATGTCGTCGCTCTCGTCCGCCGCGCCGCACGTTCACTGAGACGTCGCGACCCGGATCTCGAGAAGCAGGTCAACGACCTGCTGGAGGGAGCAGCGCAGTCGAATCCGGCTCGCGGGGTGTCGACTGCCCCTCTTCCGGTTGACGCTGATAGCCGACTCTCGCTCCTGCGGCATGAGGACACGGTGACGCTTCGCGAGAAGGCTGTATGGCCCGAAGAGGTAGCCGCCCAACTCACAGCCATTGTCCAGGAACGCAGGCGCGAGTCAGAGTTGGTGAGTGCTGGAGTCGAGCCATCCCGGACAATGCTCTTCATAGGGCCTCCCGGTGTCGGGAAGACCCTTGCCGCTCGCTGGCTTGCTGCCGAGACTGGCCGCCCATTACTGACGCTCGATCTGGCGGCGGTGATGAGCAGTTTCCTTGGACGAACAGGCTACAACATCCGCATGGTACTCGACTATGCTCAGACCTTCCCGGCGATCCTCCTGCTCGACGAGTTCGACGCGATAGCCAAACGCCGCGACGATACCGCTGAGGTAGGTGAGCTTAAGCGCCTAGTGACTGTGTTGTTGCAGGCCGTGGATGACTGGCCCCCTCACGGGATGCTGATCGCGGCCACCAACCATGACGACCTCTTGGATCCTGCCGTATGGCGACGCTTCGATCGTATCGTCCCCTTCCCTCTTCCATCCGAGAGCCACATCAGAGAGTTGCTGCACAATCTACTCGAGCAGGATGCGTCTGATCTGTCTCGCGAAATCGGGATTCTCTCCAGTGCACTCGTCGGACGTTCATTTGCCGACGTCGTCAAGGCAGTGAACACAGGCCGGCGGGCGGCCATCCTCCAGGGCACGGACCTTCGCCTAACATTGTCAACGCTGGCAACTCGGCTCGTCTCAGCCGATAACTTCGATGGCCGACTTGAGACTGCCCGCTCGTTGCTGGACTCAGGCCTTTCTCAGCACAGAATCTCCGAGTTGACGGGCCTGGCCCGAGACACCATCAGGAAACACCTGGGCTCTATGCCCTCAGCCAAACGGACGTCCCGAACTAAGGGAGGCTCGGCCAATGCCAAGAGAAAACAACTTCCTTCTCGGCCGCGGTGAGCGCCTCGCCGCGCCGGTCGATGTCCCTCGAGGAGGGAGAGACAAGAATCCCCCTTACACCTTCAAGCGTGCCCGCCAGCGCATAAGCAGCCAACTCTCCGTGGCCCAGCGGCAGTTGCTCTCTGTGCCGGACGAGGCATGTCCTCGTGGCCAGGTTGTCGCCATCGCAACACTACACCCCAGGTACCTCGCCAAGAGCGACTTCCCGTCGGAGCTGCTCCGGTCAGTCAACCTGCGGACCATAGGGAGTAAGTCGCGGTCGGCAACGCCTGAGGAATGGGGGATCAAACACCCGCCGGAGAAGGCCCTCACGACGGACCTTTTCGTCGCTGGCACGAAGAGCGCCTTTGCCAACTGGGCTGCGTCCCTGCCCAGTTGGACAGCAGAACGCACGGGTGCGAAGCAGCTGGGTCGGATCGAGCACATCTCCGCCTTGTCAGCCAAGGACAAGCTGAGGTCAATTCCGAGAGATGCCGGTAAGATGTGGCTGGAGGTTGTGCTGCACAACGCGTACGACGAGCGAATCACGAATGCGTTCGAAGCCTACGCCCTCAGCATCGGGTCCCGCCTCGAGATGAGTCGACGGCGCGATGTGGCTGGTCTCACATTCATCCCCGCTCTTTGCCCTCAAGACAAGGTGGAGGAGCTCGCGCAGTTCTCATTCCTTCGGGTCCTCCGCGGCATGCCCACGCTTCGGCCAGTCCCTCCGACCATCGTCCGAGGTCAGAGGGCCTTCGACGCGAACCTCCCTCCGGACGGCCCACTCGATACTGAGTTACGTGCCGTGATCTTCGACGGTGGTCTGCCTCCGAGTAGTAGTCTATCGCGGTGGGTTCGCTTGCTCGAATCCGCCAATATCGGCGAGCCGGTGCCGGCGTTGGAGGCCCACGGCGCTGCCGTAACCAGCGCGCTGCTCTTCGGCCCTCTGTCGCCGCACTCTTCGCCTGAGAGACCATATTGCGCGGTCGATCATGTTCGTGTGCTCGACGACCGCAGTAACGTCGGTGGTGATCTAGACTACATAGACGTACTGGACCGGATCCTCGCGGTGCTTGATAGGAACCAAGGCCTATACCGCTTCGTGAATATCAGCGTAGGACCGGACCTGGCTGTCAACGACGATGAGGTAACGCAGTGGACGGCCGCGCTTGATGAACGCTTCGCAAGGGACGATATGCTCGTCACCGTGGCCGCGGGTAACGCAGGACTGCGCGACGCCACGAGCGGACTGAACCGCGTACAGCCGCCCGCAGACGGAGTGAACGTTCTGGCCGTGGGAGCGTGCGATTCCTGCAGGGCCGTGTGGCGGCGGGCGTCGTATAGTTGCGTGGGGCCTGGACGGATCCCGGGCTTTGTGAAGCCGGATGGAGTAGCTTTTGGGGGCTGTGAACAGGAGCCGTTCTACGCAGTGACCGATGGTGACGGCGCCACAACCGACGGGTGGGGAACGAGCCTCGCCTCGCCCGCCGTGCTGCGAACGGCCACTGGTGTCCGCGCACATCTCGGCGAGGGGGGCCTGCGCCCATTGGCCATCCGGGCTCTTCTGATTCACCGCGCTGAAGCCGAGGGCCAGCCCACGCGCGAGGTCGGTTGGGGACGGTTCCCTGCCGACCTAGCGCGATTGCTGACATGCGATGACGATGAGGCTACCGTTGTGTTCCAGGGGGAGCTCCCAATCGGTCAGCACCTTCGGACACCCATTCCGATCCCCGGGAACGGACTGCGAGGGATGGTCACAATCTCGGCGACGCTCGTCATCGCGCCTGAAACTGACCCGGAGCACCCGGCAGCTTACACTCGCAGCGGGCTGGAGGTCCGCTTTCGGCCCAACGCTCACGATTTCCGCGAGTACCCAAGCGGCCGCCGGTCCCAGCACCCGAAGACGAGGGCCTTCTTCTCCCGACGGAACTTGTACGGCGCCGCTGAGTACGACCTACGCGGGGAGGGTGGCAAATGGGAGCCATGCATCCGAGCTACCTGCAACTGCCGCGCGAGCAAGCTCGACGCACCGTGCCTCGACATCTACTACCACGCCCGAGAGGAAGCAGAGAAAGCTAGGCGACCCCGGCCGATCCCCTATGCGCTCGTGATCGGGATCAAAGCACCCCGAGTGCCCGACTTGTACAACCGGATCGTCCGAGCCCACGTTGGCGTCCTGGTGCCTCTCCGCCCTATGATCCAGATCCCGATCCGCACCACCCCTTAGAGGCTCAGCATAGGCAGCAGTATCAAGAGGACAGTATCCTCCTCCCCCAGTCGTCCGTCGCGACGTCACAGGCCCTCGGATTTCCGACGTACGCGTCGACCGCGTCCATCGTCGCGCCATTCCTCCCCTCCCAACCCAGCCAATCTCCTGCCACCTGTCTCCGTGAAGGCCGCTACCCCTCACACCGACCTGTGCTCCTCGCCACCGCGCCACCGGCCCCCGCCCTCTGTCAACAAGCGCCAAACGCGAGCGGGGTGGGGTGTGGGGAGGGCGGAGAGCTTGCCCTGAGTGTAGTCGAATGGGCCGGCCAGTCCCCCCGGCCTGGCCCGCCGCCCGGCAAGAGATTGCCGGTCCCACTACCTTGCCGTCTCCGCTCCGCAAGAGGAGAGCTTGCCGTCCCTACTGAAAACCTCCTCGCTGACATGGACAATGCGGGACAGCAGTGTCATCACACTCTTGTAGCAGTGGCGATGTTCCGGGCCTTCAGGCCCGGAACCTCCCAAGAATGACCATTCTCTCACTGCTACAGGAGTCTCATCACACTCTTGTAGCAGTGGCGATGTTCCGG